>JACCDW010961316.1_pt1 | contig 123723 bp, 115 predicted proteins | sample 7449781 | NCBI WGS metagenome assembly JACCDW01 (sample SAMN15323449, study PRJNA562643) | freshwater metagenome | isolation source: river surface water | place: USA:Blue River Watershed | collected 2017-08-18 | reverse complement strand
GATTCACTTGCATATGTTGTTATATTTTTAATAATATCTGCAATTTCCCGTAAGAAATATTCATCAGGATCTTGTTGCAATGCTATTATAACCTCTTGTGAGTAACCCTCATCGGCCTCTAATATTGTTTTAATACCTTCCTTATTAACGCTATTTGGAGAAATTTGTAGTTGTTGTGCATATTCTGCTTTTAATTCGTTATAACGATTATTATAGTTTGTTAAATAGCTTTGTGCTTGCTCGCCAGTTCCAACTAAATGGTCACGAATAAGATCATTTCTAAAAATCTTACTAAATTCTATAGCAGCTTCTCTAATAATTTCATGGTAATATGCAGGATTTCCCTGATATGCCTCACGTAACCGATTTAATACAGCTAAATAATGTGCTGTACATGTTGCAACAAATCCTGGATTACCCACCCCTTTTAATGCAGCACTAATATTATTACGTATGGCCCTAACAGCATCATCTTCATTCAATATTCTATCAATCTGGAAAGCAGCCAAAAGATTTGAAAGAAGATTTTCGACGCCAATAAACTCATCCATTAAATTTGGTGCTATTTCAGGGTCGGCGATAGGATAAAATTTAGCAGCAGTATAAATTGCCCTGTAAAAGCAACTTCCATCTCCTATTACATTAATTTTAACATAGTCTACGTCATCTAAATATGGATATTTTTCATAGGCCATACTACCTTTTATAATATAGTTAGATTTATAATTATTGAGTGTTATTTTAACCTACAAAAATTATAATCCGGAGGTATTCTCTCCATACCCTAATTTATTACTTACGCCCTCTACGCTTAAGGGTTTTTCTCCCTCCAGCTAAACCCTTCTCTTTTCTATAATTAAATGTGCGCTTACTAAATATAATAGGCTGGCCCCTTTTTGTAACAGTCTTCTTCTTCCCCTTTTTACTAATAATCTCCTCTGTTGTACTTGGTTCACGACTCACCTCAGAGTTTAATGTTCTACCATTCTTAAAAGCAGTATCAGCATATGCATCAAACTCTACTTTTGGGACCAATGCATTATAATGATTTTCATCAATATTATCAAGTAATAGAACCGGTTTCTGCCCCTCAATGATAGGGAAGGTTTGATCTCTAGCAAATTTATTAAGAGAGGTTGTTCTTAAAACTATATTTTTAGTAAGAAGTACCTCAGTTATAATTTTAATATCTAATTCGCTGGCAAATGTAGTTTTATTTAATATAGTTGTAGAAACAAGGTCCTTAAAATTTTTTAATGTTAATTGGACTACTGGAGTTTTTGTAAAGAAATTGGAAATCTGACGATTCATAGATTCAATGACAACCTGGTATCCACTTGGCTCATACACCTCGTTATTATTATTTGGTGGTCTTTCTAGTAAAATATTGCTCTCTTTGGATAAATCACTATTAAATGCTTGGCAAAGATTATTAATTATTAAATCATAAAGATTTGTTATAATACGGTTGCATGCTTCATTAATTGTCTCATCAGGATGATTTCCCAAAATACCTTTACTAAGCTGTTTACGCATAAATATTACAGCATTCTCTTCTGGCAACAAGGTGTTTCTGGGATGACCAAATGCCTTTAAAATTCTCAATAATAGTGAGCTTTCAGAGGCAAATTCTGGCAATAACTGTCTTTTAATTATGTCTCGCTCGATTGGATACATAAATGCGGCAACATATAGGGCACGGTAAAAACAACTACCATCACCCTCAACATCTACACGAACATAATCTACATCATTAATATTTTCATATTCAATATTCGAATTAGCTGGTATTACTGCTTCATTATTATTACTATTACTATTGCTATTGCTATTGCCCTTACTAGTACTTCTACTACTACTGCTTTTACTGTTATTATTACTGGCACTATTCTCAGATTCATTAAAAACATAGTTCTCATATGTTACTCTTTGGCCTTCGTTATTTTCATGTCTTTTTCTTTTTGAGCCTCTATTTGATTCATTGTTAGAGTTTGTGTTTGATGTAACAAATCTAATGGGCTCTGCCATAACAACCTAATAATAATTGGAAATAATTTAAAGATGGTGTGTTATATTTTATCCAAAAATTTGAGTTGCGGAGGCACCCTAAGGACTTAACACAACTATTCATAGATAAGCCAAATGCCGTTCGGATTTAATAAGCCAGCTTCCGACATCGAGTCCATTATTGGGATTCAATTCGGAATCTTCAGCCCGGAAGAGATTGAACGTCGTTCCGTGGTAGAAATTACTACTCAGACCATTTACAGTGGCTCAGAGCCTGCAATCGGTGGTCTCTTTGACCCTCGTATGGGTGTTCTGGACAACGGTAAGGTCTGTCGTTCCTGTCATCAAACCAATCATGGTTGCCCTGGTCATTTCGGTCACTATCGTCTAACTCGTCCTGTATACTACATTCAGTTCCTCCCTATGGTGCAAAATATCCTACGGTGTGTCTGCATCCGCTGTGCTAAGCTGCTAATTGCCAAGGACCTCCATCCTGAGATTGCAAAGCGCAAGGGTGAGAGTCGTTGGAAGGAGGTGCTCACTGCCTGTAAGGGTATCAGCCGCTGTGGTCAAGAGACTGAGGATGGCTGTGGTGCTCCCCAGCCCGCCTCTTACAAGCGTGAGGGTATTGCTCGCATTGAGGCCAACTTTGAGGAGGATGGTAAGCAGGCACTGGAGGTGGAGTATGTGCTCCGTCTCTTCCGTCGTATTGCCGACGAAGATGTGGATTTCATGGGGTTCAGCCGTTTCTGGTGCCGTCCCGACTGGATGATCTGTACAGTACTTCCTATTCCTCCTCCTCAGGTTCGCCCCTCGGTTGTTCAAGACAACAATCAGCGGTCAGAAGATGATTTGACTCACAAGCTGTTTGAGATTATTAAGACCGACAAGGTCCTGGCCAAGAAGATTGAGGACAATGTAGCTAAGAGTACTATTGATGAGTGGACCAACATTCTCCAGTATCACATTGCCACGCTTGTGGACAATCAGATTCCTGGTGTTGCCCCCTCAGCACAGCGCTCTGGTCGTCCTCTCAAGTCTCTTACTCAGCGTTTGAGTGCAAAAGAGGGTCGTATCCGTTACAACATTCAGGGTAAGCGTGTAGAGTTCAGCGCTCGTTCAGTTATCACTCCCGATCCAAATCTCTCAATTGCAGAGCTAGGTGTTCCTGAGAAGATTGCAATGAACCTGACTGTACCTGAGCGTGTAACCCCTTATAACATTGAACGGCTCTACCGTTACGTACAGAATGGTGCCGACAAGTTCCCTGGTGCCAAAACTATTGTTCGTAATGATGGTCGCATGATCTCCCTCCGGCACACCAATACACGTGAGCTGACCCTCAGTCCTGGTAATGTAGTTAACCGTCATTTGATGGATGGTGACATTGTACTATTTAATCGTCAGCCCACCCTGCATCGTATGAGTATGATGGGTCATCGTGTAAAGGTTCTACCCTATAACACCTTCCGTCTCAATGTTTCGGCCACTAAGCCCTACAATGCAGACTTTGATGGTGATGAGATGAACGCCCATATTCCTCAGTCTTATGAGGCGATGGTTGAGCTGGAGGAGATTGCTGCAGTCCCGCATCAGATTATTACGCCCCGTTTCGGTAAACCCGTGATTGGTGTGGTTCAGGATACACTTGTAGGGTCATATCGTATTACCCGTCCTGGTGTAAATTTCAATAAGCGTGAGTTCATGAACCTTATGGCCTACAACCGTCGTTATGATGGTTTGCTGCCCCCTCATCGTGAGGGTACTGATGAGGTCCCTCGTTGGACCGGTCATCAGGTGGTATCCACATTGCTCCCTTCCCTCAACCTTCAGATGAAGAACAAGATGTACTCGGAAGATAAGCGTCCTCAGAACGAGGTGATTATCAATAACGGTATTCTGGAGCAGGGTGTATTGGATAAGACGATTTACGAGAAGCCCTCTAAAGGTATTATCCACACCACCTATAACGATTATGGCCCACAGCAAACTGTTGAGCTGATTGACTGCATGCAGAACACTATTGAGTCTTTCCTGGTGTTCAACGGTTTCTCGGTAGGTATCTCTGATTTGATTGCAGATGAGTCTACTCGTGCTGCCATGGAGGAGCGTATTCAGGAGAAGAAGCGCAAGGTGGCTGAGCTGATTCTTCAGCTCCACCTTGACCTCTTTGACAACAACACCGGTAACAGCAACCAGATGGAGTTTGAGCAGCAGGTTATTGCTACTCTTAACAAGGCGACAGAGGAGGCAGGTGGTGTTGGCATTAAGTCTCTCCCTGATGACAATCGTCTGATGTCCATGGTTCGCTCTGGCTCTAAGGGTGATGTGCCTAACGTATCTCAAATGATGGCCTGTGTAGGCCAGCAGAACATTGAGAGTAAGCGTATTCAGTACGGGTTTGACAGCCGCACCCTCCCTCACTACAAGAAGTTTGATGATGGTGCCGAGCCTCGTGGTTTCATTGAGAGCTCCTTCATCCGTGGTCTTACCCCACAGGAGTTCTTCTTCCACGCCATGTCTGGTCGTGAGGGTCTGATTGACACTGCTGTGAAAACCGCAGACACAGGCTACATTCAGCGTCAGATGGTAAAAGGTATGGAGGACCTTGTTGTGCAACATGATGGTACTGTTCGTGATGCTGCAGGCAACATTGTCCAGTACCATTATGGTGAGGATGGTGTTAATGCCACCAAGATTGAGGCCATCTCCTATCCTATTGGTAATATGAGCCGTGATGATATTGAGAAGGAGTTTGGCCTGAAGGAGATTGCGATTGAGGAGGCCCTTTTGGAGGGTGTTGACCGTGATGATGATGAGGATTTGCTCGCAGAGTATGTGAAGCAGGTGCTTACTGACCGTGAAATGCTTGTTAAGCAGGTTTGGTTGAGCAGGAAGCAGGGTGATTCCTTCGGGGATGTCTATGGTCCTGTTAACCTTGACCGTCTGATTGCAACTATTAGGGTGCGTTTCGGTATTAAGGGAGATAGCAAGACAGACTTGACCCCTGCCTATATCCTAAATGCAATGGATAAGGTGATTGAGCGTACGCAGACATTTAGCCCTCTTTGGTCGGCGATTGTGCGTTACTATTTGAGCCCTTACCGCATGATTATGAAGGAGCGTTTCACTAAGAAGGCGTTTGATACGCTTTGTGAGGTGTTGATTACCAAGAACTGGCAGAGCTGGGTTGTACCTGGTGAGCAGGTGGGTATTCTCGCTGCGCAGTCAATTGGTGAGCCCTCAACTCAGATGGTGCTTAACACTTTCCACTTGGCAGGTGTAGCATCTAAGAGTAACGTAACTGGTGGTCTGCCCCGTTTGAAGGAGTTGCTTAAGGTGACTCAGAATCCTAAGGCAACTTCGCTCACGATTTATCTGAAGGATGAGTATCGTGCTAATAAGGATAAGGCCCGTGAGGTGAGTCAGGAGCTGGAGTTGACGATTCTTAAGGATATTACCAAATCCTGTGCAATCTACTATGACCCTAATGACCAGGAGTCGGTGTTGCCTGAGGACCGTCAGCTATTGCAGTTCTACAGCCTCTTTGAGGAGGGACAGGGTGAGACTGAGGGGGTTGAGAAGAATCCTTGGCTGCTTCGTCTTGAGTTTGACCGTGAGAAGATGTTTAACAAGAACATCACCATGTATGATGTGGCCTTCACACTCCGCAATCGCTTCAATGATGTCAGTCTGATTTACAGTGACTACAATGCTCAGAAGCAGGTGATGCGTATTCGTGTAGCCGGCATCAACTCACTAGACTCTGTGGCAGACCTCAAGAAGTTCCAGACCAAGCTGCTTAACGGTGTAATTCTCCGTGGGTCCGTGGGCCTCAAGTCGGTCTCATTCCGTAAGGATATGAGCCGTGTTGAGGAGGTGGATGGGGTTTACAAGGCGGTTGAGCAGTATGTGCTCGATACCGATGGAAGCAACTTCTTGGAGGTGATGAATCACCCTGCAGTGAACGGTAACAAGGTCTACAGTACTAATGTACATGACCTGTATGAGCAGCTGGGTATGGAGGCGGCTCGTGCTGGTCTGTTGCGAGAGCTGAAGACTGTGTTTGAGGAGGTTGGTGTTGGTATTCGCCATCTGGGTCTTATGGTCGATGTAATGACCCGTAATGGTCGCCTTATGTCAATGGACCGTTATGGTATCAACAAGCGTGATATTGGACCTCTTGCTAAGGCCTCATTTGAGGAGACGGAGAAGATTCTGCTGCGTGCCTCACTGTTCGGTGAGGTGGACCCGATTAACGGTGTGTCTGCGAATATCATGACTGGTCAGCCTATTCGTGGTGGTACAGCTTTCAGTCAGGTGCTACTAGATGAGGCTGCGGTGGTGAATCTCTACAAGGGTCTGCCTGTTGCCCCTGAGCTGGCTGAGGAGGAGGAGCCTGACTATGAGGGCCTGGTACGTGATGAGATGGAGTATGATACAGATGCATGCTCTGCGGCGAAGTTCAAGTTGGCGATTGCGATGCCACCTGCATCAGCAATAGCGGAGGAGGAGGATATTGAGATGAATATTATTAAGACATAGATATGAGAGAGTTAGGGTCTTAAACATAGAATACAAAATATAATTATGTCAGCGACTAATGAGCCACCTTGGAGCTATTTTTCGTGGAAAATAGGTCCAAAATGGAATAATACATGGAACGAGGAGTTTGTTGAGGAGGATAAGGTGTATACACCTGAGGCACTGATAAATGCTAAAAACAATATTGAGCATTGTGCACCATTACATATATGGGAGTATTGTAAAAAGATTACTAATCCATATGAACTGGTTTATACCTATAAAGAGTCAGAAATCCCACCTTCTGTAAGTATGATGAAACCTCTGAGTCGTTCCTATTTTAAAATGATGGAGATGCTGCAACTAAGCCGGTTTTTTGATGACCGTGCCACAACACTTTCATTGCATACTGCACATGTATGTGAGGGTCCTGGAGGATTTATTGAGGCCTGTTTTGAGATGGCCGGTCGGCATAAAATGAAGATTCGTCAGGCACATGCTATGACCCTAAGGTCAACTAAGCCCTACATCCCTGGATGGCGGCGTGCGCAGCAGTTTTTGCATCAGCATAGGGAGGTTCGTATTGATTATGGCACTGATAACACAGGTAACATTTTATTGAAGGAGAATCGTGATGCATTTATTACTAATATTAGGCGTAGTTCAGGTCAGGTCTCAATCTTCACTGCGGATGGTGGATTTGATTTCACAAATAACTATTTAGCACAAGAGGCAAGTATTTTCCCCTTACTGTTGGCGAGTATCTACTGTGGTTTTTCTGTATTAGCTCCTAACGGTTTATTTGTGCTAAAGGTATTTGATTTTTATGCACCGGCGACCAATGAACTGTTAAATTGGTTAGCCAGCTCTTTTAATCGTTGGACAATTTATAAGCCTGCAACCTCTAGGCCCTGCAACTCAGAGCAATATTTCATTGGTCAGGGTTTCAGGGGTATTAGTGATAAGGGACTATCAATGTTAGACAGATTAATTGAGTTTAATAAAATGCCGAAAAAACTGTTTAATGCAACAACTGTTAACGAGGATATCATTAATCAGCAGTCATTGATGCTTACTAAGCAACTTAGGTTTTTAGAGGAGAGCCAGGCATTGGCAACCCTTTGGAATAATACAGCACCTAACGCTGATGTATTAAAAGGGCTTTGGCGTCGTTCACGAGAAAATGCTATTAATTTTTGCAGTACTTTTAAGTTATACCATTATAAGACTCTGGATGTTATCTGCGACCTCTCCCTCCCTGCTGCTGACTTGGACGAAACTGGTGAGGAAGATATCTCTCTGCAAGACGGGTTCCGATAATCATTGAGGCCTGGTGTTGGCTGAGCGAGCCTGTGCCCATTTGGTCCAGCATATGTAACATGGAGTTTAATTGTGTGATGTCTTCGCCAGCTAGGAGCTTCTTAAAGAGCTCGGGATACTGATTGGCGAAGGTCTCATGTGCAGCGAAAACCTCGGGCTGTGTTGCATCCATATCAATCATATTTTGAATAGATTGAACGCTACGTCTGATAAACTGTGCTCGGCTGGCAGGATCAAAATCTAATGGTCTTGCTGCAGCCTCTGCCATAGATTCAGTGGCTGAACGACGGTCTAACTGCTGGGGCCGTTCTGTGAATGACTGGCGCCCATCGTCTGGACCTGGTACTAAAGGTAACTGTCTAATATCAATGCTATTGCTGCCAGTGGCGCCGGAGGAATCACTCATATAGAATACTGTTATACAATTTCTTTAATAGTTATTAAATGACCGCACACAGTAAATAGAAGATGCCGCCGGCCAGTCCAGAGAATCCCCCTAGAGCATTATCATCTGTGCCACGTCAGGTACAACCAGAGCTTAATAGTCCTGAGATGCAGATGCAGGGTGAGACAAGTGACCCTAACTCAATTGCTTCAATTAGTCGGCGAGCACAGGTACAACAGGCTCAAAGTATAACTGATAGCGAGTTTGATCCACCTGTACCCCCACCACGTAAGGTATCCGGCTTTGTTGATGGTCCTAGTTATATGACAGACTGTTATAATTCCACACGCTGGGTCTGTTTCCTTTTTGCAATAGTACTTCTACTACTTATCTGTTGGTTGGCTGCTGCTGATTGTAATCCTAAGAAGATGCTTGCAATGATTACGCAATTTAAGATGCCCAGGCTATTCAGAGGTAGATGAATTCTGAAAATATAGAGGCTGATTATCTAAATCCGGACAATGAATCGGATAATGACTCGGTAATGTCTGATAACCCTGCTGCCGAGAACTATGAGGCATGTAAAGCTGCTGCTAAAGAATGGAAGGAGGTTGATGCAGACTTTTCATTAATTGAACAGGCTTTATTGGCAATGAAAAGTGTAATATACCTTGAGGTGTTTCAAAATGGTGATACTGTAAAGGTACATGATACAGAGCGCCTCAATGACTATGTAAATATCTGCGGAAATATCTACCGACATCTCACTACTGGTGAAGTATTAGATGAGTATAATACAAAAATTGATGGAGCAATAGCAGAATTTATTAATGTTTATAATGCTAATCAACCTGTAACTTTGACCGACAAGCGGCTTTTACAGGATTTCCTACATCTACATTTAATATGCTTTTGCTACTGTCATAATTCAGATTGCTTATCTATGGATGATGTTGGCTCAGATTCAGAATAATAGAGGTATTAAGTAAGAAGGATGTCTGCAACAAAGAAGAAATATTCCAGGAGTAATCTGGGACTAAATATAACATGTAAGGCGGGCGAAGTCTTACGAAAGCCCTTTTATCGTAAGTATACAAATACAGTTAAGAGAGAGGGTTATGTGGTTAAGAGAAAAGGTAAGACAGTGCGTATTAGACCACAGAAAAGCCGATTTTTGGTGAAGGCCACCTGTGTGAAGGATACAGGTAAGAACTCCGGTACTCCAGGTGTATTAAAAAAGAAGGGGGTGCTCTTGAAATTCGGGTATTCATTCCGTTTACCTGAGGAGAACCGTCGTGAGGCCCTTTTACGGGCAGCGGGGAAATACGGCGTGCTGGAGGTCTATACCCGTCTTGACCAGTTGGCTAAGCGGTTCGAAGAGCGCAAACCCAAGGCAGCGAAGGTCTTTGCATCTGATCGTCAGTGGATTGCCCGTAAATTTAAGGGGGTACAGAGTGGTGGTAACTGTCCTACTGGTACATGTGGCTGCGCATAATGCTAAATAATGTGGCCACGCTGCATAATTATGATACGATGACATGATTAGAAATGGCTGATAATGTTGATGAAAAACCATCAGTATCAGACGTGGGGTCAAGCTCCTTCATGCGTATAATATTATTAGGTAGTTTCCTGTTTCTTATTGCCTATGTAATGACATTAGTAAGTGATTTTAGCCGAATTAAGAAAAATTGGCCAAAATATCGCTGTAACCCTCAATACATTGCTACTGCCAGTTTATATGGGTTTGATACTAAGGAGAACCTGGACTACTGTTTGAAGAATGCGATGCAGGGTGAGGCAGCTGTGCAGCTAGGTCCTATTTACAAGATTTTAGCTAATTCAGTTGGTACTCAGGGCTCCTTACTCTCTTCTGTCAACTCTATTCGTCTACAGATGGCCACAGTTATGGGTGGTATTATGAGGACTATACAGCAGTTCACTGATAGATTTGCACAGTTTATGTTTGCAATTCGTAATGGTGCTGTTCGTATGCGAGTATTAATGAATCGTGTTTTTGCAACTGTATTTGCTGTGATCTATATGGGTATGAGTGGTATTATGGCAGCACGTAATTTTGGTGATACAGTTATTGGCGGATTTTTACGCACATTCTGTTTCCCACCTGATACTCCTATTTTTGTTGCTGGTAAAGGGCATGTCCCCATAAATACTGTTAAGATTGGCGACCATCTTGCAAACGGATCTAGGGTAACAGCTACCTTTAGGTTCCATGCCCCTGGACAGGAGATGGTTCGTCTTGGACACATAATAGTAAGTACAAATCATTTTGTTAAGGACCCTAAAGGTAATTGGGTTATGGCTGGTGAGCATCCTGAGGCTATAATGGCGCCTGTCTGGGACGCACAAGAACCATTAATCTGTTTGAATACTGATACACACACTATACCAATTGGTCGTTATCTATTCTCTGATTATGATGAAACAGAGGCTGGCGATGAGGGCTGCTCAGAATTTATTACGAGAGCACTTAATGGTGTTGATGGGAAACCTAATATTAATTTGAATAGTTATGGTGCGTTAGTAGATTCGAGTGTTGTGCTCGAGAGTGGCAAGCGGCTGAAGGAGCTGGAGCTGAAAGATAGAGTTGGTGGGGCAAAGATTTTTGGAATTTTAGAAAAAGAGACACTCGAGTATTGTGTTCTCGAAAATGGTCTTAGAGTACATCCCTCTACATTTATATGGAATAAGGGACAATGGAGAAGAGCTGCAGAGCTGGCCACTGAGACTGTTAGGTTAGATAAGCCTGAGATAATGATGAGCTTTATTGCTTACCCTCATAGTTATATTACGACGGCGTCCGGCCAGCATATTAGAGATTATTTAGAGGTTGCTTCCCCGGATTCTGAGGCGGCTTATGCAGCTGCGATGAGACAAGGGGCTAAGTAAGTGGGTTCAAAGTAGATAGGGGCATGGATGAAGCTAACATAGAATCGCCGCCTGTAGAGGGTTCTTCATTTATAAGAATTATTGGATTTGTAATTGGTCTAACAGTATTTATGGCATTTGTGCTGGGTCAGGCTGATCGAGAAACAGTTATGGGTAACTGGGCAAAGAGGCGATGTGATCTAGGAGTGCTTTTAACTTCTGCTTTCTATAAGCCCGATGATTATGCCGGCAATGTCAATGATTTTGCAACAGAGAACTTCAATTTCTGTGTGAGAAAATATGCCGCTATGGCCCTTGGACAGGCTATGCAGCCTGCTGTAAAGGTATCGGGTGAGAGCATTCAGAGCTCTACTATTATGGGTAAGCTTCTGGATTCTCTGCGCTTAATGATTGCTAATCTGGTTGGCAGCTTTAGTGGAATTATTAATAAATTTTACGAGCAGTACAGAAAAGGGGTGTTTGCGGCATCACTTATTGCCCAACGACTTAATGCAGCAGCTAGACGTATTGAGGCCATTATTACTGCTTTTATGTATATGACACTTAGTACTTATGTTGGTTTGATGAATATGGTTAAATTCATCCTATTTGTCTGTATTATAATTATTCTAATTGTTGTTATTATATTTATTTTAATGTTTTTCGTATTATGGCCTATCAGTCCAACATTAGTGGCGGTGTGTGTTACATTAGCAACAGCTGGTCTAGGTGCAGCCATTGGTGGTGCTGCATCAGTCTTCTGTTTTGCTGGTGAAACCCAGGTTGCTTTAGTGGATGGAGGAACAAAACCTGTAGAGGAATTGAAGATTGGTGATGAATTAGCTGATGGAGGAAAAATAGAGGGTATGTTCACCTTTGATGGTAGTGATACACCATTATATAACCTTAATGGTATATTTGTAAGTGGAACACATTTAGTGATGTATAAAGGTCGTTATATGGAGGTGGCAGCTCATCCAGAGGCTATAGATGTTGAGAGACGGGTTGAGCGTTTGTACTGTCCTATAACATCCAGCAGAAAGGTCCCTGTTTTGGGTGCTGATGGTAAATTAACGCTTTTCTGTGACTGGGAGGAGGTTGATGATATTGTTGCCGAGACTGCATGGGATGAGATGGTTGAGCGTATTTTACATGTAGGATCACCGCAAAATGCAACTGTGGCTGCAGGCTTTGGACCAATGACACTTATTGATATACTACTTGCTAATGGTGAATGCAAGCCCACCTATATTACAAATGTATCAATTGGACAAACTGTTATTGCAGCGGATGGGCAGCCAACAAAGGTTCTGGGTGTTGTACGGCGGAAAATCGCTATTGACCGAAAATCCAGTGTGACGGACGGGGTTTGGGTAAAGGGTGCTAATGGTACATGGGGACAGTGTATAAAGGGGTCAGCAGTACAGGGCCAACACAATACAGTTATGTATCATTTAATTACCGATTCCGGCACCTTTAGGGTATATTATCATGGAGATATAATTGATGTCCGTGATGCGACAGAGGTGGGGATTGAGCGTCTACGTTCCTGTACTCCGACGGTCCTCAGAATTTTGAACAATGAAATGGCCTGTGCATTATGAAAAATAATTCCGCAGTTTATGCAGAATGCACACCAGTTTCTTAGTTACAGGGCTTATCTTAATTGTAGTTGCCGCCTTTTTGATGATGTATAATGTCCGTGCGGAGGCCTTCGCTATGGCTAATAATGGTGAGGGCTTTGCTGACTATTTACTGCAAAATGCTGGTGGTTATGGTAAGAGCTATGAGTCCATTGGTCCCTTTGATAATGTTGCGCTCAAGCCCAGCAACGGCATGTCCCAGTACCGTAACACGGCGCCCAATGAGCCTCTGATGGGCCCTGCTTTCGAGGTTGGCCCCGACAATCTCTTTATGTTCAAGAACAACCAGTGCAAGCCTGAGTGCTGTGGTGCCTCGTTCTCATGTGATGGTGGCTGTGTCTGCTCTACCCCTGAGCAGCGCCGTCTCATCAATATGCGTGGTGGCAACCGCACGGTTGAGGATGGCTTCTAAAGAAGCCACTCCGAGCGCCACAGCTTTGCTGTGGACGAGGACGGTTTCTGAGCGCAGCTCAGATAACCCTCCACGGCCGTCCTACGGACGGACGAGGACGGCTTCTAAACGAGAACCCTCGCAGGATTAAGAACCTGTATGGGTCGTTTTACAGGAGCCTTAGGATGACCATTAGATAATGATGTAATTATCATTGAGCCAAGGATAATTACACCAACTACAATACACGGCATTAAACCTAACCCTGCACCAACACCAATAAGAGTTGCTGCAGTGATGGCTTGTAATGTTATGATAACAAATTTGTTACGCATATGGCTTACACTATTATTTAGAGCTATCTAATTTCATTTTTATGTTCTATTATTAGATGTCTGAAAATAAAAAGAAGGGGGTTACATTTAAGAGTTACAGCATAGAGAGACAGGGTCATGAACGCAATGCGTATTCCAGAGGCACTCATAACAATCGTGCATCAAGAGCTGAGGTTGCTCGGCAATTTGCCCAGGCTGGTATGAATTATTCAACTAAGGGAAGTAATATTGCATATGCAGCTGAATATAATAATGTTCTTAAAGGTATGCGAGGATTGTCATTAGGAAGAGGTGGCAAGCGTGGCTCAAGACGGCGTTCAACCCGTAGAAAATCTCATAAATAGATATAGATGTCTTCTCAAAAAGGTGTTTCATTTAATCCCCAGACAACTATCGGTTATAGTAGACCTGGTAATGAGTATTCAAGATTTGATAATTTTAACCCTACCCGTGCAATGGCAAATGCTGCAAGACAGTTAGCAAGCAAAGGTTATAACCCTTATGGTTCATTCTTAGGTCGCTCAGCGGAGGTTACTGCAGCGGCCCCTAACTATGTTTGGAGATTGAAACCTAAGAATGGTTCAAAGGGTGGCAAGCGTCGCTCAAGACGTCGCTCAAGTCGCCGTCGTCAAACCCGTCGTCGCAGATAAACATTCAATCTGAAGTAACAAATAGATGTATGATATTACTTTTATTGGTTACGGCATAGCCACCATGTGTGCGTTATTAGCCTTATCATCCAGGCCCCTAAAAATAGCTGTAATAGACCCCTATTTTGATGGCGGCTCTTTGCATCGTCATTATGCCACGGTCCATAGTAACACCATGTGGTCACAGTTTACTGATGCCGTTGCCCCTTTTATCTCAGCTACCACATTACAGACCCTTAGGGATTTGCATTCACCAGATTCAACAACAACTCTTGGGGAGCTGACAAGACATTTACGCTGTCTCATTAAAGGTCATAAGTTCACAAAGATTGTTGGCTCGGCACAAGAGGCACATTACTCTGGTGGTGCTTGGACTATAATAATCGACGGCAATTCCATAAAATCAGAGAAACTGATTTTGTGTCTAGGTGCAAAACCAAGTACTCTTAAATATCCTATACCGCAATTACCATTAGGGATTTTACTGAATTCGGGTGCCCTCAAAGCCGCTGTCCAGCCGCTCGATAGCATAGTAATTTTAGGCGCTAGCCACTCTGGTACATTGGCGGCGGCTCGGGCTCATGAGGCAGGACTAAATGTATCTCTTATTTATCGAGGCGATGACGCAGCATTCAAGTATGCACGTGACGGTCACTATGATGGAATTAAACAGGAGTCTGCGCAAATTGCTGATAAGATAATAGCGGGTGAGATGCCAAATGTGAGATTGGTTAACAAAGAGGATGATATACGTAGCGCATTATTGACGGCTGATTGGATAACATATGCATGTGGATTTGAGCCGGCCAAGACAATTAGATTGTTTGTTGATGGGGCTGAGATTAATGCAAATGCATATGATGCTGTGACAGGTACTTTAACGGAGGCTCCACAGTCCTGGGGATTTGGTATTGCATATCCTAACAGTAATGTTGTTGGGGCTGAAACATATTATGATGTTTCATTGCCAGCATTCTTGGCCCATATATCACGAAATCTATCGGCAATCAGTAGATGATGAATAGCACTAAGTTTCTTAACTCATATATGCCGAACAGTAAAGGTGCTTCCCCGGCTGCACCCATTGTTAACGGAATAAATAATGCATTCAGATCTGTTAAAAATACGGCAACAAGTATGGGAAACACAGTCGCCAATTTCAGGTCTGATATGACAAACACTATGTCCAATGTTGGTAATACCGTTGCTAACAGCTCTGGTGGTATTTTACCTGGTGGTATGGCAATTGTTGGTATTCTGTTCCTGGTTGTTTTAATCCTTGTATTTGTATTTTATGATAAGGTGAAGGAGTGGGCCCAAGATATAATTGATTTCATTAAGAGTGGTGGAAAGGTTGGAAGCCCTGAGCCTGAGACACCACCCCCTCCCCCACCTGTTGTAGCAGCCCCGCCAACGAATGTTGAGGCTCCTGCTACCCCGGCTGGTGCTGTTGAGGCAATATTACCCGGTAAGAAGGAGGTTTTCAATGTAAGTAGCAACCGTTTCACTTATGGTGATGCCGAGCCCCTCTGTCGTGCATTAGGTGCTGAGTTGGCCACATATGACCAGGTGAAGGCTGCATTTGATTCTGGTGCAGACTGGTGTAACTATGGTTGGACCAAGGGGCAGCTTGCGCTCTTCCCTACACAGAAGGAGACATACGAAAAGATGCAGGCAGGACCGGTTGGCCAACGCACTGCGTGTGGCAAACCAGGCCTTAATGGTGGACATTTTGATAATCCTGAGCTCCGTTTTGGCGTAAACTGTTATGGTAAGAAGCCTGCTCAGTCTGCTCATGATGCCAGCAAAACCACTAAGGGTGCTCCTATCTCACCTGATGCCGTCGCTTATGATAAACTTGTAGCAAAGTTCAAGAGTGAGAGTGATAATATTGGCATCATGCCTTTCAACGAGGAGCATTGGGCCAACTAATCCCAGTATTTACCACCAGGTTTATCAACAAACTCATCCCCCTTCTTCTTTTCAACAATCAGACCCTGTTCAACCATCCATTCATACTCAGCCTCCTCGTGTGCCAACTCCTCAGCATCATAATCTTTTACCTTCGGTGAATTAACTATGTCAATATATCTGTACATAAATTGACTTAGTGTAGACCAGAAGAAATCTTTTGCAAAGTCTGAAATAAGAATCTCGGACCATTGCTGATTTTTTGAGATATTATACCAAAGATTATGGTCAAATGTAAGTTCCCAATTATCACGATCAATCTGCTCATCACGATGCAATGCCCTTGGTATAATTAGTATGTGAGAATTATCGTAATAGTATTCCTTATCAATAGTATATAGCCAGGTAGCAAATTTATTACGCATTTCTTGCTTACTGTAACAAAGATGATAGCCCTCACGGTTTAGCATTGGGATAATAACCCGAAACAGCAGATTAGTGATAATCTCTGCACGATTATTACATGGTCCCCAGCGACTCTCAGGTTGTGCTAGCCAGTTCGTAAATTTAATAAATGGTAGGGTGTTCATATTATAATGTTATGAGGTAATACCTTTTAGTATTATAATAAGGGTCCGGTTTAGGCTATTTTATTGTAAGCTGGGTTGTGCAGGCTGTGTACCAGCAGCGGCAATCATTTCACACTTGAGTTTTTGATTTATGTTGGTCTTACGATTCTGTTTTATAAAATTCATGATTGAATCTGTTTCATCAGGATGACGACTACCTTTAGCTCTATAATAGTCATGAAGCAGACGCTCCAATGTTACAAATGTAAGCGGTGCCGGGCACTTATCCTCCACTAACTGTATTTTACCACCATTAATCTGGATAGATGCATGCTTCATATTAGCCTGGTCCAGTGCATTAATCACTTTCTCCTCATACATATCTTTGATCTGCCGAGCATTTGTGGTCTGATTTTGATAGGAACGAGTAAGATTGAAGAAATGGACATAATGACGGACCCAACTATTAAAATCGGTTGGCAAACTCGGTTTGTTTTGATTCGGGTTTGTTAACGACATATCACTGTCTGCACGGAGGAAATCTTTTAACGCTGTTAAACACTCAAACAATGTGGGCAGGCGGCTACAGGTGCTGATCGGAAAAAGACAATTAAGAATGTTGATACAGTTAATAATATCATACTAACAATGACAATTATAGTAACAATTAAATATGGAAATAGGCGCTCCATAACATAAGAGAGTACCGGGTCAACAATAAATACCTGTAGCCACTGTCTGGTCTCCTCTGATTTGAAGCTAACTGCTAGATTTTCAATTGTTTTTTGAAGCCAGGCGTTTTTAAAGGGGGCCGGCGCTGGTTGGGTCATCTCTGTGTTAAGTTAACAGTAAAAGCTCTCGGCCTGATCCGCAGATACTATGTCCTGGTTATTTGCAACACCTAAAACCGCTCCTGATAACTCCCATTTCTATTTTGATATTACTGAGGTTGCTGCCGACCTCGAGATGGAGGGAATCCCTACATCTACTATTACTGCATCACCTAATGGTCCTTTTGCCCCGGCAACACTGCAGAACTATTTGCTGGAACTTTACAGTGAATTTCTAAAGGTCCATGGTCGTCGTTTCAGTAAACCCTATACACCGGCACAGCTGATTAAAGCAACTAAGAATCAATTTACAATTACGGGAGATGGTCAATCATCTATGCCATCTGAGGAGCTGAACTGGGTTTTTACACCCAACAAAATCATAGTACAGAGGTCCGGTTCATTCACTATTGTATGGACTGCTAATGGTACTCAGACGCAGATTGAACTTGAGGATTTGGCTGGGGAGATTCAGGAGGTAACTGATATCGGTGAATCTGATGATTTTCTCCGGCTGACTTCTGATAAACAGTTGCATGACCGCAAATATATTGAGCAGGCCCGTTTACGGGCTAAGGTTGCTAAATTTAAGGCAGAAAAGGCGATGGCTCGCTACCTTGAGAAATACGGCTATGATTCTGATATTCTTGAAAGTGATTCTGGAGAGGATTCCGATGATTCCTCTGAATCTGAATACAGTAGTGACGAGGGACACTAAAGATTTATTGTGATACTGGCCGCAAAAATCTCGCCTCATACTACAACAGAGAGAAATGAAGACTGACACTATTCTTATGATCCTTGGAGTTGTGGCACTCGTACTTGTTGCAATTTATCTAATAGACCCCGGTATGCTTGGTATGGGTGGTCGCTCTGGTTCTGAGGGTTTCAATACTATGCTCGGCTCTGCTCCCCCTGCTATGGGTTCTACAGGTGATCTGGCAACAGGTACTATGGGTAAGAATCAGCGTGCTGGTAATGCTGCTAACCCCAATATTGCGGGCTTCAAGAACATGGAGGCCGAGGAGGATGCAGGTTTTGAGGAGGAGGAGGCTAGTGGCTTTGCTGAGGAGGATAAGGAGGAGCCTTTTGAGAATGGCCCTGCTAATTTCAGCTCTGCTGGTGCCCCGGCCGGCTGCTACCCCCGTGACCAGCTCCAGGCCTCTGAACTTTTACCAAAGGATGCTAACTCCACCTGGGCGCAGCAAAATCCTATGGGCCCTGGCTCCCTTAAGGGTGTGAACTTCCTGTCTGCTGGTGCACTTGTTGGTATCAACACGGTTGGTCAGTCCCTCAAGAACGCCAACCTCCAGCTCCGCTCTGAGCCTCCCAACCCTCAGGTCTCTGTCTCTATCTTCAATAACTCCACTATTGAGCCTGACTTCAACCGTCGCCCCCTCGAGATTAATTAAAAAGCTACACTTTACAATTAATCATAGCACCGCTGAGATTAACTTAGCGTAGGGGGCGAGGGGGAGAGGCACTATCCCCCTAATACATTCCTTATTGTAATACAATTAGACATGTTTTATTAATCACCCAAATGGTTCTTGGCGGTTAACCCTTTTCCAAAGATAAAGCTGTTCATGCGCTCCCCCAGCAACCCTATCTTCTTAATCAGGCGGAACTGCATTGCAACAAACACTAAAGATATTGTAAATTCTCCGTCATATTCCGTAGTTTGATAAGGAATATAGCTTTTATTGGCGGCAAAAAGGAGCATAAATGGCACCAGTTTTATGAGTTTGCGAATATAGTATATTGCAATAATTACTGTACAGAGTTCAGCAAAAACCTCTAAAAGTAGTTTTCCAGTGGGCCTATCTCTATTATATTCTGGAAACAGTGAATTGATTCCAAGGCCAGCAAAGAATGAAGAGATACCATAAAGGGTTGTATATTGAATCAACTCTAAAAGTTCATTAATACGAACTGTATCAAAACGAACAAGTTTCTCAACACGCTCATCTAAATGTGATTTATAACCGGGCTCCGGCCCTAATGATACTGTTGACATCTATGATGCAAACATAAAATAAACAATTAGAAAGGAGTCATGGAGAGTATAGGAGCCTGGATATCATCAGCATTAACCGGAAAATATCCACTTGTATCTGTTAAATCATCTGTGGATGGACGTACATATAAGGTACGTGATCTCCCTGATAAACAGCAGGCTGCAGATCTATTGGCCCGGGTTCGTATGAAGCTCGGGAAGCTGGCTGATTATCTGCAGGCCACTTATCCAAATAAGCCACAGATTCAGCGTCTTGCACAGAATTTCAGAGCAGACCCAGATAGATTTTTAGAGGCTACACCTGAGGCAAAACATACAAGTTATAGTGTTAACAAGGGTGAGACAATTCATCTTTGTCTAAGACAACGTAATGGTTCTGATGAATCACTTGTAGATGATAGTGTGATGGTATTTGTTGGTATTCATGAAATGGCGCATACAATTACTAAAAGTATTGGTCATGAACCCGAGTTCTGGAACAATTTTGGTTGGCTGCTGAAACAGGCGGAGGACCAGGGGATCTACACATACCAGGATTTCAAGGCACATCCTGTTGCTTATTGTGGAGTCTCAATTACAGACCAACCTCGTTATGACCCGGCACGTGATGAGGAGAATATTAAGGGTAATGCTGGTGGTGAACTGGGAATTTTACAGGTAGGGAAATTATTTAAGTAGAAAATTATTGTAATTTAATGTAATGGTGATTGTGTCCCCCTTACATTAAACAAATAGGGGCATATCGCAGATGGAGCATACAGAGAGACCGCCATATTTACGGGCGATCCAGGAGGTGACTAAAAATTCGGATTTGGAGGGCAGACCCTTACAAATTCGTTACTGGGATGGCAGCCGTTTTGAGACGCTTACGCTTCCTGTAGTCTATCCCTTTATGACAATTAAGGATGTGAAGACTATGATTTATGGGGCCATGCGCTCAAATGATTGGTTACCACCCTACATGTTTTTGGGTAGACCGCAAGGTGAGATTGTTGGTGAGACTGAGGCCGATTATTTCCTTAGTACTGATGCACTTTATTACAATTTAGAGAATACTAATGCAACTGAGTACCTAATTCTCTATTCACCCTTAAAGATATTTAGACCTGAGTCAAAGGTGGATAAGCGCTTTGTAGATGCCTTTGGTGAGAAGATTCAGACAGGGGAAGATGAGCAGGACCGCTTGACATTGGAGGAGCTTTTCACAGAGGACTGGCCTACATTATACGCCTTTTGTTTGGCCGATATGATGAGCCGATTTGGCCTACCTGAAGATAGAATACCATCAAATAAGGACTGGAATGGAAGATTTCGTATCTATTTTCCGGCATTAACACTTGATACATTACAACCATCACCTACTTTGATTGCAACACATCAGCGTCGTCTAACCTACATCAATGCTATCATGAATATGATTTCAGGTATTGATGCAGCTCTACAGGCTGATGAGCCTACTGTTAATATGACTGTGAAAAATATTATGGCGCTCAGACTATTACTGAATGCTGAATCACCAGAGGATTTTCATTTAGATGAATTTTTCTTTGCGACCACCGTTAATGAGCGTAGACCCTTTGTACGTCTATTACCAAGTAATGATGAACCAATTACTAAGATTCATGTTCAGGGTATTATACCAATACCAACTGTTGCTGACCCACAGCTACTTTTAGAGTGGAAAGATGAGCTTTCACCAGCAGCTGAGAGCGATTATCTCTTTATGAAATTGACAACACGAGACGTTAAGGAGGGTGGCTTGCCCTTGTATTCAACAATAAGAGTATATGACGATGCAACTGCTGATGTAATTGTATTACCAACTAAACAACATGGAGATGGATTAGAACCATTAACAGATTTACGTGATTTTGACCAGGTTATTTCTGATGGATCTCGAGAGACCTATCTCGAGAGCGCAGAGCAGCGCCTGGGGGAGGTGAGTCTGACTCTGAACCTGGCACTCGAGAAAGGGGACCGACGCCTCACTCGAGAGGTGCTGCTCGAGCGCACTCGAGTATTCTCCTATTTTTTCACGGAGATTCCTGCATATACTGCCGTCAAACCTATAATTATGCTTAGGTATCGAGCCGTATCTAATTACAGGGTGATGAACAATGTATTTACTTTTTTCAAGCAAAATGAGACTGCAGCACTTCTTAAAGGTAAGATGACCGCCCCTGAACTCATGGACAAGACTGCGGTGGAGTTTAATATTACACTAGAGGAGGCCCGTGATCTTTATAGACAGTATCTTGAGTTAGAGGATGAATTTACCTTGGCTGTACCTGAGTTAGGGACCTTTAAAAATAAGAATTCAGCGGGTGTTGATATAGGTATCTTTGGTGCTCATCCAATCTACACAGTTCAGATCTACCGCTGTGATTCATTAGCACAGTTACAGAGAATATATACAATTCTCTCATTGTTTTTGACTCTTGATATTCAGCCACCTGTTACTCAGGCAGCTGCTACTGCTGTTGCAACTATTCAGCCTGATGTTGAGGAATCCAATTCAGAGAGCTCTGGTGAATTCTATAATGATGATAGAGCTATAAGAGGAAAAACTGCAAGTGCTGTGGCTAGGACCATGGCATTTGCTGCTAATAACTCTAATAGTGCCGATGAGTCTGATGAATCTGAAGAGGGTGAGTCTGCATTTGCAGGGGTTGTACCTGTATTAGAGGAGCCAGAGGATGGGTCAGAATCTGAATCAGAAGAGAAGGCGCCAACTGTTAGGAGGAAAATCCCTAAAGGTGTTATGTTTGATGCATCTGATTCTGAGGAATCAGATTCTCCTGTTATTACTAGACCAACAATTAAGAGACCAACACCTGTAATAGAATCATCATCAGAAGAGGAAAATGAGTCTGAAGAAGAGGAGGAGCCAGAATCAGATTCTCCTATTGTTACTAGACCAACCATTAAGAGACCAACACCTGTAATAGAATCATCATCAGAAGAGGAAAAGGAAGAGGAAGAGGAAGATGTGTCTGAATCAGAGGAGGAGATTGTTCCTGCAACAAAAGCAAAAGTAAAGGTCCCTAGCCTAATGTTCAATAATTCTGATTCCGAATCTGAATCGCCAAAAAGACCGCCAGTGGCATTACCAGCACCTGCACCCTTATCGATTGCTCGACCAGCCATCAAACCAGTAATTGTATCATCTAACTCTGACTCTGAATCTAATAGTCCTATTATTAAGCCAACAGCAACGAAGAAACCGACATTTAGCAGAAGTATGTTTTTTGACAGCAACTCTGATAACAGTCAACAGGGCGGCGCCAAAAAGAAAGCTGAAGCTGTCAATAACAGTAAAACCGCCGATCTGGTACTATTTAACTATCTAATTAAACAATTAAGAAAGGCGGATCCAACTCTGTTCGAAGGTACTAACTATGTTCGTCGTTGTGCAGCCAATGCCGGCCAGCAGCCAGTGGTTTTGAGCGAGCAGGAGTATCAGCGTATGATGAAGGAGTATGCAGATGATGATGGCATGAGAATTATCACATATCCTTTGTCGCCAGGTGAAAAGGAGCCATCCCTTCTAAATGAGACCTATACTGTTGTAAAATATGGTACTAAGGATAAGATTGCCGCACAAAACTATTACATGTGCCCAACACTCTTTTGTTTAAAAGACCGTATTATGGTACGTCCTCGTGATTTTGATGAAGAGAAATGGCGTGAAGGGTATGAGCAGCCTTTTAAGAAACCCAAAGGTGCCTGTCCCTTCTGCGGTGGTCGTGAGATTAAGGAGCAGGAGAAGGGTACACCTGGTTACACCGTCTACAGACGTCAGCCACGCCCTAAAAGTAAGCATCCAGACCAGGTGTTTATTGGATTTACAGGTAAGCCGACAGATGAGGGTTATGGTCTCCCCTGTTGCTTTATCAGAAAGAATACCCTAAGGGTTAGTGATCCAGAGTTCGCACATATTGCAAAGTCTGTACGTAAGGCTGAGCTCCGTGGTGTAGAGCCCAGTGCAGTAGAGGAGGCAACAGCGGAGATTGAGGAGGCCCAGCGTCGTGCCTTCGAGCAGCGTGAATTAACAGACTATGAGATTCTGCGTTTCCGTTTTGACAAAGAGTATATTGTCGCCGCCAACCGTTACCCACTTGATGCTGGTGTATTTGGTCTGCTGCCTCCATGTGTAGACCGCCTCTTCCAACAAAACAGCAGCTCACTAGTTGTACGTGTTGCAATTAGACAGACGTTAGCGGCTAATGCAGCCGGCTTCTTCCGTCTAGGTACACAAGGCGCAAATCGTGGCTCACCTGACAGTTTCTTCGGTCTAGTTGCACCATATATTAATGTAAATACAGTTGATGAGGCACGTGAAAAATTCAGATTCCGTATGTTAGACCCAAATGTCTTTGTCGGCGTCAACTATGGAAATCTAGTTACAGAGTTCTATAATCCATGTGACCCCTACCCTACTGATGAGGAGGTTCGGTCTTGGGCCGCCAATTTTAAGCCCCTGGAGTCTATTGAGAAAAACCTGTATGAGGCTCGTCGAATCTTCATGGCCCATCGCAACTTTTTGGCAAAGATTGATGACCGCCGTGAATACAAGGAGTTCCGTGTCTTTGCCCCTATTTTAGCCGTTCCTGGACTAATAACCCCTAATGGTCTCATCTTAATTGTAATAGAATATGACCCTGAGAATCCTGAGGCCCCTGCAAAGGTTGTATGTCCCCCTTTCGGCTACAACCCTGAGCTACATAGAGGCTGTGATATCGGGTTTGTTTTGCGCAATAATAAGATGACTAAGGAACGTGGTTACATTTATGAGGCGCTGATGTATGGACGTAACAATCCTGCATCAAGTGTCTCTGGTTCTACAACCGATACCTTCATGACATTTAATACCTTTACAGATGCTGGTGGTTTAATGACCCCTCCCATTGTAAAGGCTTTGAAGAAGGAGTTTATTGCTAACTGTATTAATACGAGTCGTGCAATCTATTCTGCTCAGAGTGGTATTCGGCCATCTGACATGGTGACCCTTAGTCAGCTGATAACCTTAATTGGTAAAGGTGCAATTAATAGTGTTGTACGAGATATATACAATCATATTGTTGGTGTTACATTTAAGAAGGTGGTTGACCGCCGTGAGGTGTTGATTCCATTTGCCGTTGCAGATGATGGGGTTCTGATGCTTGGATACCGTGTACATTTAGGGTGGAACTCCATTACTGCGGCGTCACCTGATATTATTAATGCATATTACTCTAATGAATTGGCACCGGTACTAACCCAGCGTACTCGCTATAAGATTAATAAGGTGTTTTTCCGTCGTGATATGGTGGCTGCTATTGGTCTTGAATCAGGTATTGTTTTACCAGCTGGTGGTAAGGTGGCTAGCCTTAGTGAAACAATGCGTGCATTTTTGAGGCCCTTGCGTGCAATGCCTGAGTATGAGCAGAATAGACAGTTGTTCTACACAGAAAATACTCAGCAGGAGTGTGATGAGTTAACCAATAAAATCGTTCATGTACCCGATGACTTGAAGACCATTACCCGTGCACAGTTAGAGGAGTTGTACCAGCATTTCCGTATATCTGTTGCGCACTGGATGGGGGATGATGAGGTGGTCTCCTCAGGACTTTTAGAGCGTATTGAGGATGTGATTTTCCGTAATGATTTACCCTTGTTTGAGCGTCGTCGGCGTTTATGGCTCCTGATTGCTGACAGGGTGGCCGGCTGGTTTATTGCAGAGGAGGGCTGGATACCGAAGAAGCCAATTATTCTGCGCCGTGATTGTCGTCGTATCACGGACCCTGGGCAATGTGACCGTGCATGTGCCTGGAGCACCACCTCAGATGAATGCAAAATTCATATTCCTAATGAGCTTCGGCCAGCTGTCTCAACAAAGGAGGCCTTCATTCAGCGTGTAATTACTGAGCTCCTACAGTTCAGGGACCGTCGTCTGGAGATTTTACAAAGTAGGGTGCCTGTTATTGGTAAGGTGAGTGAGACAATTAGAGATGATGACCAGCTGATTCTACCTGATAGCAGCCCTACATGGCTGGAGCTACTTGTAAGTGAATGGTCCAAGGTGGAGAGCCCGAAATATTATGAGGAGATGTCTGGAACAGGTGAGCAGGCTAGAGTACGTCCTAAGGGTCTGTCTCCTGTTCCAGCTACTGTCGCTGAAACCTTTGATTTGGGTGCGGAGGATTGGAGTGTATGGGTTGCACAATCTATGAATGAGTTATTGGTGCATCTTGGGTTTACAGCTGAAGAGCTCTGTATTGAGAGAGGTGAATTCACCGATGCTACATTTAAGGAGATGGTAAAACTACGTAGGCGCCCTGTAATTGTTTTACATGGTGGACAAAATGAGATATTCAGAATCCCTGCAGGACGTGCTGTAATACCACCCTCTAGAGCCCTTGTATTTGTTATTATGGATGATGGGCGCTATGGACTATTAGTGAATAATGGGGATTTCTTCACCTTCCCTCTTATTGATACTTTACCTGGCCGTGTAAAGGTTGGGTTTGCCCGTCAGGTCTATATTGATATCAGGGAGCCATTATGTGCACCTGTGCCTGTTGCATCTCCTGAGGCCTCTCTCAATAATATGGATGTGGATTTATCTGAGGTTTCAGTACCAGAGGCCCCTAATACACAACCAATAATAATTAAACGGAGAAAAACAGAAAAAGCTGAACAGGAGCCAATAACAACATTAAGAATAAAGCGGCGAACTAGACGTGCTAACAATGCCTTACCTGTAGCCTCTCCTGATAACATGGATGTTGATTTATCTGAGGTTTCAACTGCTGAGGCACCTAATAGTAATAATGGTGTTGGAATACCACAATCTATGCAGGTTATAAGAATTAAACGGAGAAAAACAGCTAAGTTGGTTAAAGAGCCAAATACTACACAAATAAGAATTAAACGGAGAAAAACAGCTAAGTTGGTTAAAGAGCCAAATACTCCAGAGATAAGAATTAAACGGAAAAAATCTATTGATGAGACTCAGGAACCAAGAACAGAAGAAGTAAGAATTAAACGGAAAAAATCTATTGATGAGACTCAGGAACCAAGAACAGAAGAAGTAAGAATTAAACGGAAAAAATCTGTTGATGAGACTCAGGAGCCAAGAATAGAAGAAGTAAGAATTAAACGGAAAAAATCTGTTGATGAGACTCAGGAGCCAAGAATAGAAGAAGTAAGAATTAAACGGAAAAAAACAAGTTAAAAAATAGGTTAATATCTAAGTGTAGCAAATAAGAGATATTAACGACGCTTAACAATAAATGTAGGAGTAGCAACTGGCGCCTCTTCAGACTCCTCAATAGGCTCACCAGGCTCATCAAAGAGAACCAGTTTATCTGAACCGGCCTCTACTGCACGCCGCCGACATTCCATCATAGCATTTACCTCGTCATCCATCCAATTGAGTTTCATTCTCTTAAAGGTCTGTTGGTCAGGATGCAGAATAACCAAATACATACCTGCAACTTTGCAACCATAATAGTTTTCCAATATATATCTGTAGATATTTAGCTGAAGACTATAGTGCCAGTAGTTACAATCAGGGAGATGGTTGAGGGGCCCGAGACCGGTCTGGAAAGTGTTGTCCATCTTGATCTCTCTACTACGTTTCCAGTCATAAATGAGAATTGCCCCGTCTGATTTTCGGCGGAAAACCCCGTCGATAGAACCGGCGAGTTTGATATCCTCAATGTAGACCTCCCATTCTGTTCTGAATGGCTCGATCTCATCTTTCACCTTATTCCAGAAGGCCATAAACATTGCCCACTCTTTCGTAGTCTTGATTTCAGGCGGAATAAGATGCTCAGCATCATTGAAATACTGCTCAATTGCTAAGTGCATTGCTGTCCCCTTTTCACTTGCGCCGGCACCATTAGCGGCCCATTGAGCTTTTATAGCCTCAGGTGTCATGCCGAAATATTTAGAGGTGGGCCATTTCTTTGAACCCATCATTTTTTTAATGATAGCATCAGGGTCAAAATGCCCGAAGAAGCTGTGAATAAAGCCTGTACAGCTGGTCCATCCTTTATTACTACCCTTAATGGTATATACGTGAGTAGGCTCGTCAAATACAATGTGTTTATCACGAGGATGCTCATTTACAAATGCTAGTTTCTGCCATGGTGCGGGCATCTTTGGCTTATATAAGTAATGTATGTTTATGCTCAGATTTATCTGCGCCGGCGTAGCTTGTAACTCTTACCTTTAGCGGGTTTACGATTCTTTCTAGTTGTGCGGCCACCTTTGCTTCTTTCAGCTCTTCTTTCTGCCTCATTAGCCTCATTTTGTTTTTTAAAGAACCGTTTAGAACTCTGTGAAAGATTTGGTAGTTCATCTGAATTTATATAACGCTGTATAGCATTATTATTTAAAACTGGATTAGTAGATTGATTTGCAGATGTATTTATTTTAATAGGTGGAATTTCAACAAAACCGGGTTTAGCTGACGGGTCTGAAGGCTCAGGTTCAGGTTGAGGTTCAGGTTGAGGTTCAGGTAGACTATGCGCTAATATTTCAAATGCATTACCTAATATAGTGGAAATAGTCTCCTTTGTATAGGTTTGACCAAATTCTATTTGTATCTCCTCATCTTTCAAGGAATCGATTCTATTATATTCTTTAATAAAAGCATCATATAACTGTTCTTTATTCTTAATACTATTCATATTAGTTATACCTAATATTATAGCTGCCATCTTAGGAAAATCTGCTGCATTTGCTGGAACTGATTTGTAACCCCCTTCAGGTATTGGTGTTTCAAGTTCAGAAACATATGATGGAATATTTTCCTTACTAAATCTATTAATTGCTTTTTCCTTATTTGATTTTTGAGGCTGTGTAACACGTTGATTATTAATATTATTTGGAATAATTTCAGGTGTTGTTGTATTCATCCCTTTTAAAATCTCTTCATATGTGGTACCTGTTGCATTAGCCCAAGGTAGCAGACTCTTAATATCCTCTGGATTAGCCTCTCCCTGTTTAGCGATTTTTAGGCCAAATATGTTAGATATTTGTGGACCGTTTGCGGTCATCTGGAAGAGATGATTATAGTTGTTTTCAGTAATGGCGCCAGCAACAGAATTACTACTAGAAACAGAATATACAACATTATATTTTTTACTAAAATAGAGTAGACGCTCTAAAAGTTTTTTAACATCTAATTCATTATTTATTGGGGCTTCATATTCTACTACTAGTTCGTTCTCCTCATCTGATTTTTTATAAATACATTTAATGCATGGTACTAAATAAGAGTAATCAGTACCATCAATTGATAATAGATATGTAACAAATGCTGTTTTAATAAATGTTCCAAGTGCCCTGTAGGTAAATATCAGTTTTTTACGATTATCCACATCTTTAACTAACTCTTGGGGAAGAATAAGCTTTATTGTTGTAGGATCAACAGGATCATTATCAAAAACAATACCCTTAATTGTTTGGGGAGTGGGTTTAGGGTCGGCAAAAAAAGCTGTGAATCCATTTAATGCCTTTTCAATTAAGTCAGCCTGATATGTTATATCAGCCACCTTTAGCGTTTTTATTCCGTTATTCGCCGTAGCCATCTAATTGTAATCAGAAAATAGTTAACTTTATATTTACCAGATTGTTGGTTAACTATTAGCGGCGTCGGGTTGTGGCTTTTCTACGATGGGCCACTCTTAATGTGCTCTTTCTCTTTCCACCTCTTTTACTACAGTCAGGTAGATCAGCATAAGATTGGTCACTATTAAAATGCGTTGTTAAAATTCTAGATAATTTTTGGAACTTTTCATAATAGGGAAATGATACCACTGGATCTTCTTGTAATAATGGCTCAAATATGTTTAATTTATAATTAATCTCATTATATAATGCATTTCGTTTTTCATTATATTCAGTTGCATTCACCCTAATAGGAAAGTTATCTTTAATATAATAATCATAATTACTTTCACTAATTCCTAATATCCTTAAACATAATTTAATTACATCTTTACATTGGGTCTCCTTTTCAAATTGAGAAATAACCTTAGAATTTTGGAATCCACTTTCATTATTAATATAACTATACAAATTTGTTTTAATTATATTTAGCAGGCCCTGTTTTCTAGTCTCTTCTTGGGCTTGTATAGCCTCTTTTCTTTGTTTCTCTGATCCTACCTCTTCAAGGGTTTGCTTTCTATATATATCAAAAATACTGATATTAAACTGCCTAATAGGATTTCTAAGGAATAAAATAGAGCTATTTATTTTATTAAATTCACCTTGATACTCTAATTCAAAAGATTTATGAACTAACTTAATTGATTGACCAACAGTTAGTGTAGAAAAATCTGTTATTGGAATATTGTATAAATCACTATCTTGAATTGTTTGACTTTTAAAATTATCTGGCCTATTATCTAGCAACTTAATTGTTTTATTTGAATTTGGATCTAATAAACCTCCATATGTTCCATCTGGTTTTGTATAAAAAATTATGTTATTTGTCATAATACTCACTATAAATCCATAGTTATCTGGACCATTTATTATATCTTTAAATGTAAAAAATTTAGATAATATAGCATCTGTAATATTTTCTCTAGTCAAAAACGATTCTGGTGGGGGTGCAGGTGCTGGAACAGGAGTAGCAGGTGCAGGTGCTGGACCTTGTTCCTGTGCAAATAATGCTTCTCTATATTGTTCTGGAACCAGTTCACGATGACTATTAAATATGGTACGTAAACGTGAAGTATACTTGGAATTATCCCATGGAATAGTTTGCAATACTCTAGTAATAATTGATACTCTTGATTCTGATTCATTAAGTTTCAAAAGAGATTCAATACAATTTATTGCAGATATATCTGTTTTTTCTGTTCGTTGCCAACGTTTTAAGATATCATTAATTTTATTATCTGTTAACTCAGGACATGTTGTAGGTGTATCTGAAATTGGTTGAAGCTTAGGCTCTGGAGCAGGAACAGGAGTAGCTGGAGCAGGTGCAGGTGCAGGAACAGGAGTAGCTGGAACAGGTGCAGGAACAGGCTCCAATTCGGCTACTATCTCTTTAACTATTGGGGGGTCTGGTGTTGGTGATACTGTTTCATATTCCTTTAGCTGTTCAAGTGGCCACAATTTAGATAATGTGGGACCAATTAATCCATAGGTATCACCTTTAAAACGACAATTTGTTGCGTTGGGAGAGCACTGAGAATCCCTCCATGGTATATAATCAAATACTTTATATGTATATACACCCATATTTGTAATTTTTTCATATGTACCATACATGTCAATATTATTGCTTGTTGTTGGAACTACATTTAAAATAATTTTGTATGTATCATTATATTGCTTTCTAACAGGTTTTACTGGAGTATATTCATCAATAATTTGTGTGTGTATATTAAATTCTGTAATATCAGCCTCCCCATTTAATGTATATTTTCCATATAATAACTCGTATGTATAAAAAGCGTACTCTAATTCGTCTCTATATTCAGGTTTTAATGTAATGTAATTGCTATATACATTTACTGTTATTGGTTTACCATATACTGTTTCCTGAGTTTCTGGATGTAATATAAAACTATATAGTAAAGCTGATGTTTCGTGTTTATTTGTATATAAACTACTAATTTTATAATATTTAGACATATATTGTGACATTGCCTTTATTAACTCTTCATTCCATACTGCATGTATTAGATTAGTAGACCCAGTACTAGGTAATTCTTTTTCTCCAAAAGTTATTGCAGGATCTCTTACCTTAATATTACCATTTGGCATAGTTATCTGTCTAGGAGTTTCCTCAACAATTTTGCGTAATATAGTTTTAAAATCATCAGCATATTTATTTTGTTTTGCTGTTATATTTAATTGTTTAAGATAACCTCCATCTCCTTGGCTATCACCAAACCATTTTCTTATATTTAAGGTATCAACATGCTTGAATATACTTAAAATCTTAAAAATAGGATTTTCCTGATACCGTCCAGGTTGGTCCTTATCATATGAATTTTTAATACTACCTCCAGATAGATCAGACAATTGAATAATTTCATTAGGTGTCAAATCAGGAATAGTGGCATAGTTTGCCTCTATAAACTTTTGTAATTCAATATGTATAAAGGTTTCTGTAATATAATTACCACCAGGTCTATTTTTATATAATTGTCCTCCCAAACCACTAACTAATAACCTCCACATACCCTCAGATAAAGACTTATAGGCACTTAATTGAATAATATGTTCTGGATATGTAACCAAATCAAATCTAATAAATAAACGGTCATTATTTGGCAGTTTTGCTTTACCAATTAACTTAAATTTTTTTTCACCTATAAAAGTTTCTGGCAACTGTGTATTAGCCTGTTGTGGTGTAGGCTCTGGTGGCGGATTATAAGGTATCCCAAGCGCAGCCAAAAGAGCTGCCTTCACTTCAGCACCTGTACTAGTTGGAGGTAATTTACGATCTGCTCTTAGTTCATTAAGAAAACCATCGTACTCTATTGTATATTGATGTATATCCTTTATAATTTCTTCATTTGTTGCTTTTTCTGCTTTTGCATGCTTCCACTTGTATATACCCCTAGGGGGTAAAGAATGCCAGGTACCGCCAGTAGGTTCAGGATCTATTACTTTATGTATTATATCATCAGGTGCAGGAGCAGGTTCAGGTTCAGGAGCAGGTGCAGGTTCAGGTTCAGGTTCAGGTTCAGGTCCAGGAGCAGGTTCAGGTTCAGGTTCAGGTGCAGGTTCAGGTTCAGGTTCAGGTCCAGGAGCAGGTCCAGGAGCAGGTTCAGAAGGAACTACCTTTTTAATCGGTAAGCCTGTATCAACAAATGATGCAGTTCGTATACATGCTAGTTTATTTGTAGCATCAACTAACACTTGCTCAGGTTGGATCGCAACCTTAAAACGTTTAGCACAATACTCTACAATCTTATCAACCTCCGCCTTTGCTTCAGTACTCTGTGCCAAATCAACCACAGTACCATCAATCTTCTCTAAAGCAACAATAAGGTCATTACCTTCATAAAAGATACCAGCAATACACTCGAAACATCTACCATAAGGGCCTGTACCCACCTGCTGAGCATCATTGTATCCAAGATCCATTGCACAGAGATTTTGTTTATATAATGCATCAATAACCTCAGTCTCCTTTCCAATATATGGTATTCTAACAGTTCGATAACCCTCAGTAATTAACTTTTCATCATACGGATGAAATACATTTATTGGTGGTGAAGGATTGCTTGCTTGCGTCGGGTCGGCAAACAACTCTGTGAAATCCTCCTTCACAACAGTTACCAATTGGTCCGGAATTGGCACAACAGACATTCTAATATCGCCCCTTATAATCTCATAATTGTATTATTACACGACCATTATGGTCCTCTAATAATATAATTAACAACCCACATTTATGCAGTTGCCTTATAATAACATGCAATAGTACTGCAGCCCTCGCAGTTGACACGACCATTACGAATCACATCCCGCTGCTCATAAGTTGCATACCGAACAACGCATGGTGTGCTGATTGTACTTGCACACCCACCAGTAACACAGCCGGACTTTAACTGTACCGTGGCCAAATAATTCACCCACTGGGCCTTGGACTTATTCCTTAAGATAATATCACTCGCATCCATCACTAATCTCTAATTGTTCCTAATCAAAAAATATAGCCCAACACCTGCGCTAGTAACAAATGCAATAGCTGTTACAATACACATAGCAATTAACTGTTTTTTCGTCTTTTTCTCCTCTGATTCACTATCGACCGATACTGAATCATCATTTATCTGTACATATACCGCTTCATTCATTGCCCTTATCTATATATCATTGTTAGCTCTTAGGCATCTCTAAAACGGAGGGAAACCAGCAAGCTCCATGTAAATCTTGCCCACCTTGTTTGACCCATCAATCGTCCCATCCTCCGCACGACGCTTACCACCTAACTCACTACCAGAGGCCGTTGTGTAATACAACAGATACTTATTTGCATCACGGGCCGCCTCCAGGATTCTGCGAGTCCTGCGGTCATGTGTCCAACGATGCTCCAGTGCACGACGCAACACATCATCCTTCGCTGCGACCCACTTACTATCATCATACATAGCACCGAAAGAGGCCATCGCCTGCGGCCTTGACTTCAAGCGCACCGCCTCCGCCTCCTCCTTCAACAACTCCTTGTCCCTTGCCGAGGTTAGCGCCCGAGAACCAGCTGCCGTCTCAGCAAGACGCTGGGCCAGGAAATCCTGATGAATCTTGCCCTCCTGACTCATCTGCAGGACCGCCAACTCAGGCTTATTTGTCGCCAACTTGTACTTCATACCAGCAATGTAATGCTCAACTGTGGGATACTTCACCTTAGGGTCATCGGGGTCAGGGATTGCAACAGGGGCCGCCAATGACAAGTAGCGGCCTGCACCGGGCTCCTTGATACCCAGTACATCCTTATCACTTGCATCCATGTAGATCTGGAAGATACGGGCAGGCTCGAGCTGGAGCGGTTGTGCCGGACCCATTGTGACCGGGACAGTCCTCACGCCGTCAACCCCCGGCATCTCCTCAGCGGCAGCCAAGGCCGTCTTATTCTTGCGCCTACGGACAATTACTGGTGCAGCAGTACCACTCTCTTCCATAAGAGGAATAGCTGTACCAGGGGCACGTTCAACGGTACCAGTGAGCTCATTGCCGATGGTCTCTGAGGCAATGCGGCGACTGGCCTTTGTGGCCCTGCTAGCAGCAGTCTCCATAACTGGAGGTGCCATAGGGGCATTACCACGACGCTTGAAGATGAACCAGCGATTCATGAACGAGAACTGTTTTACAGACTCCTCCATGGGGAACTTGCGCTTACCCTTACTAGCCATCTCATATGATACATCAAAGGTGTTAGTGCCGGCAGTAAGGCCAAATTCCCGTGCCTCAACATCGGTCAGAAGGTCACAGCCAATCTCCGCCATGCGCTCCTTCAGCAGCTCAAAGTTCACGAGATACTCACGCTGCACTGAGCCAATACTGATGAAGTCCACATCAATGGCTAGGCCAAGTGAGCTGTCATCTGCCAGGAACTCATCTACATCATAGGACTTTGTAATAGTCCAGATGGGGGTATCACCAACCTTGCCGACCTTGCTCTGGCCTTCATTCAACTTCTTCAGAAGCTTGAAGACGGCAGCACCGTCAAAGGCACAACCGATGAAGTAGCCACCCACCTTTAGGGTCTCATTAATGTTGTTAATGAATCCATCCAGCTTCTGACGGTCCTCAAAGAAGTAGTGCACAGCGAACATACAGGAGACCGCATCAGCACCACCTGCAAGGGAGCCAGCAGCGACACGCTCAAGGTAAGGCGGTACAACGCCCTCAGGGCGGACCTTGCCGAACACCGAGCGCATAATATCACGTTCCTCAGGGGTTGCACCAGCAGTACCGTCAATTAGACGCTGACTACAGTCACCAATTGCGAACAGCATAGGCGGTACAGTCTGGCCCCGCTTTTTCGCATTCTGAATAGTATCAGCATAACGACGGTAGGCGCCGCTATCAGGGTCACGAATATTATTGCCGGCGTAGTCAATGCCGAAGGCGAAGGCCACATTACCACGACGCCATTTCTGCAAATCGCCGGCCATACCACAGGCAACATCGAGCAGACGCTTGCTGCCACCACGTAGAGCCACCTTGTAGAGGATATCCTCCTTAATGTAACTGTTATGGAACTCACGTAGACCGGCCACGAGAAGCATGTCCTTCTTCGGTGCCTTACGCTCATAGTAGGTACGAGCGACATCCTCAACCTCGGCTCGTGTAGCCTTAATTGTCTGAATCTCCTCCTCCAGCGCCTCTTCAGCACCGGTGCGAATCATATTCACAGTTACAGGATTGTGGATTGAGTTCCAGACCGCTTCTGCCACCTTCTCGTTATTTAGAGAGCGACCGAGAACACCACGACTGAAACGCTCTGTCTTATCATGACGAACACGTAGAGGGGTCCAGCGCCAACCAGGCTCTTTCGTGGGGTCATATGCCATCTCCACAATTGAGCGGTCACGAATTGGCTCCTTTGTGCCCTCGGTAATAATGAACTCATCACCCGTTTCTAGATCCAGCTCAGCAGACCTGTAGCATGTTGCAGCCATAGTATCAGGGAATTCACGAGGATTGAACAGCACAGCCTCATAGTTGCGCTTCTGGGGGGCCTTGCTTCGTGCCTGCTCCTCACCGAAGAGAACAGCAGTACGAGGGTCCTGCTCCACGGCGGTCTTCTGTGACCCAACATATAGACGCACAGTCTTATACCTAATTGTCTCATTCGTATCAGGGTTCACACCAATTGTCACCTTATCGGTGTCAATAGCCTCAACATCCTTCTCAAAGTTAACCAGGAAGTCGATTGTATTATCATGAGCCGGCTTCCACTTGAACTGTTCCCAGAAGGTGCCACCCGCCTTCTTAGGCAGCGGTGCCTCATTTGGCGTGAAGATGAGACCATCAGTAGGGTAATGACGGGCCTTATCCAGTGTTTTGGCAGCGGCCTTGAAGATACCACGACCAGGGGCGGCGAAACTGAACTTCTTGTGACTGACCATTAGCTTATTTGCATCATTGACACCAGGCGCAATAATTTGAGTATCAGTGTTCCAGGAGGTAACCCAGTTCACCATCTCTTGGTAACGACTGCGTCCAGCACCTGTATCATCATCACCAGCGGCACCAGCAAATGGATATTCATCCACCACCTTGGCGCCAGGAGCAATATAACAGTCGAACAACATGAGCTGGTTAATACCATTAGAGTCCTTGTCCTTGGTCACCCACTCACCATCAAGTAGCGAATCACGACAAGCCTCATTCTTGAGGCCTGTGCGATAGACATTCATACCCATATCAATCATGAAGAGCTCGCCACGACGGTCAACATATGCCATTACACGAAGGCCATCGGCCTTGTCCGTGACGTTATAACCGTTACGGATGTTGGGGACCTTCTCATCAATTGTGCTGGTCATATTCTCTTTCTCAAGTGTGACAGGTGCAACACCCCTAAAGGTATCAGCGCCGACCAGCTGCTTGTAACCCGCAAGGGTCCGCTCCTTGTAACGGCGTCGCATAATGAGAGAGTTCTTCTGAATACCACGGAGCACCTCGCCAATACCACGAATTAGGTCCTTCATAGCCTGGTCAACGGAGACACCGGGTGCAGATCTCTTGAGCTCAACCTCCACCTCATAAGAGACGGGATCGGCCATGAAATTCCGCTCCGTAAAGGTACGTACCCACTGATAGTCGTTGCCTCGGGAGTCGTAGCGGGTTTGCCGAACAATAGACAAATCAAATGCAACACCTTTGCCCTCAAAGGACCAGCGACGAATTAGACGGAAGGCTTTCCTATGAACAGACCAACGCTCAATGATATCCTGAAGACGAGCATCATCTTTGGGGAGCTCAACCTCACGACGTACCTTTATACGGGTATCATAATCATCTAGATCAAGATTACTCTCAATAAATGTACGGTCCTTAATGATTGCTAGAAACGGCTTATTATTAATGATATCATCACGGCAATACTGCTGAATAAGACCAGAGCCAACTAGGGTTAGACGAATACGCTCGGGAAGAATAATATTGAGGCGGTCCTCCTGTCTTCCTGGCTCATAGCCCTTGGCTTTCAAACGCTGTGCAATTGCAAAGAATGCAGTTGCATCAACTGTTCCCTTGGAACCGAAGGTTGCCTCCAACTCGTAGTCATCGTGTTCATGCCACGAGGTTACGAGCTGTCTCAACTTATTGGCTTCAGATTCAAGGAAATCCATGGCTTATCTATTAACAATTGTCAATTTACTTTAAGCAAAGTGTAAAGTAAGCTGTCAATTTTAGGGATTGTTTAGTTTCTAATAGTAATATTATTATGAGGGGGACACAAGCGTCCACTGCGCAAGCGCCGATACCCCCTCTCTTAATGAGTATCACAGTCACTCATGGCAATAAGTACCTTTAGGGCCTCATGGCGTCCAATAATGGTAGCAAGCTCAGCCTTCTTCGCCTTTTCACTAACAGTTACCATACCAAGAAGGGGAATAATACGTGCCTCAAGGTCCTCCTTTGAGCCCTCAGCCTGTGGCCAACTGATATGCCAGCCAGCATCCTCTACTTTAGACAAGTAGGTTGCTAGACAACGCTTTTCCATACCTTTCTCAGGTGCTAGAAAGATTGTTTCAAAGCGCTCATCAACAAAATAGACAGGCTTGTCGGCCTCCCATGTATTAAGAGCAGCAGGAACAAATGAGATACGATTACCAGTTTCTGTCTTTGAGCTAATCTTTACAAATTGAAGACCGAGGATAGAGGCCCAACACTCTTCATGCAGTTCAATATCTTCTTGCTCCTTATTTGACCCACACAACACCTCAATAATCTTACGCCGGCGACGACTGAAACGTGTACCAGTAATCTTCTTCTCGAGCTCCAACTGGAACTCCATCAAACTCTCGAGATATAGCTGCCGACGGAGTTGCCGGTCCGCAGCACGATACATCGGTTGGCGCAAATAGGTCAAAAAACTCAGAATACCCGCAGGGTCAAGGGTCTCTGTGGTCCATTGACCTGCACTTGCAGGCTTACCTGCGCAAGCAGGAAACTTGTAGGTCTCCATAATGTAATCATCTGCGCCTCTCTCTAGCAGCATTGGCGGTGTCCTTTTTAAGGTCGCTGCCCGATGCCTATTTTTCTGCGCCCATTCACTCAGCAGGGACAATGAGAGTCCCATACTATCTTGTGCATCATTGTGCATATTACGATGTGCTACTGCTGTTGACATTCCTCTAAATGTAAACGCCAGGGATTCTTAAGTTGTTTACATATTCATGATGAAGTTTAGTACATGAGAAGTGAACCGTTATTGTTAGGAATAATATCCTTCTTTGTAATACATTCATCACGAATAGCATTCATCTCCACAGTACGCTCCTCCTGCTCAGAACGATTCTTCACGCAAAAACCCATAAACTCTTGCAAACTCTTAAATGTATCAGACCTTAAGGCAGCAATATCAAAGAAAATACCATTAGTGTTCTCACTGTAAACATCGTTATGACGCTTCAAAATACGAAAAACCTCCTCCATCTCGGGCCTTGAAAGTATTGTCATTTGCTCCAAAAACTGTTTACGCTCGTCGTAATTAGACATTCTAAAGTGCGACCGGCGTTTAATACATTAACCTTTAACACATACCCCGCCTGAGCTATATATTAAATTGCTTAGTCCTCTTCATCTTCATCATTTAGGAACTCAGAACCAGACCCCTCCTCCTCATCCCCATCATCATCCTCAGAGCCCTCTTCATCATTATCTTCATCATTGTCTTCATCATTGTCTTCATTATCATTCAACTCATCTTCTTCAGGAGTCTCCTCATTGTCGCTCTCCTCCATAACTGGGGTCAGTGCCGGGGCTTTTGACTGGGCCAGTGCCACCGGGCCAGGTCCAGGTCCAGCAACCTTCCGGACGAAGAGTCCAACACTCAGGATGTAGGGGTCACGGACCTGGAAACGGGACTTCTTAATCTCCACCTCTACCCTGTCACCCACCTGTACAGATTCAAACTCCTCATCACCAATATGAAGGTCACGTGCAACCATTACCTGAATTGCATTCTCATACATAACGAAGATACCCATCTTATTTTTCTTTAGCACATAGCCGGTGAGTCGTGCACCATCAACAGGATAGAGAACTTGGCCCTCAACCTGTAGCCAGGCAACGAGGTCACCGGTGAAGCGCCCACCCTCGCTAGAGGCCATAGAGCGAGAGAGGATTTTGCATGTACCAGGTACAACCCAACCATGAACGGAGCATTGGCCCTCCGTTGCAGCCTGGAATTTTTTGAGGAAGAGTGAATCAAGAGATTCGGATGCCAGGGCATTGAACTCCTTTGGCGAGATTGCAACTTTTTGTTCAAACACTACGTTGGCTTCCATTTGGCTTACCTCTAACTAATACGGTCCATATTCACTCAATTTTAGGTGGCGCTTCGCAGTGGACACCAGCCCCCACAGCGGAGCGGCCGAGATTAGTTGCGGGCCAAGGCCCGCTTCAAGCGGGTTACCTGCTTAACGCAGGCCCGCAACGACTAATATTCGAGCTGACAAATAACTTAAATGCGTTAAATTGTTTTATATTTAATTGTCGAGGCGGGTATATAAGAAATGTCATCTGAAAAGTATACACTTCCTGAATGTTTAAAGGGAATAACTGACCTCGCATTGAATAACAACTTTCAGATTACTGATACATTAAAGTCGCTGTTAGCCAAGTATCCTTATATCTATGTTCGTTATATGCTTGATAAGACTGTTGCAGAACTTAGTCAATCTGCAGCAGATAATTCTGAGCAACTCAACAACTATGATAACATGATTAAGCTACAGTCTTGGGCTAAGAAAGATTAAAATACCATCTTTCAATAGTTTCTAAAGCTTCGTATACCTATCTAATTGTATTTCTATAGGTAACGAGATAAACCTACGAAATTTGCCCAATAACAACTTTTATAGATGTTAATGCACTCGAGATCTCGAGAGCCCATCAAAAAATTTTTCGATCCTGAAGAAACCTTTGCTAGCCAACACCCTTAAAGTTTTTACCAGCGCTCTCGAGATTATTTAAACCACTCATTCATATATAAATAGACACATGGATAACTGCTCTATTATAATTATAACACATGACCCAACAATTGTATCAGATATTATTGATGATTTAAGTCCATTACCTGTTTCCATTTTTAATGGCGCCGGCTTCCCTTCATTTAGTAAGGTAGTCAATAGCGCTATAGCATCAGCCGAAAACGATAATGTAATTTTAATAAACTACAAGGCTCGGCCTGCAAAGGAACACATTTACAAAATACTTGATCTACTTTCTAAAGGTTATGGCTATGTAGGTCTATATCGTTTTGGATTTTTTGGAATTAATAAAAATTTAATTAAGAAAATCGGATTCTTTGATGAGAGATATGTTGGTGGAGAATATGAGGACTGTGATTTTGTAAGAAGACTTTTACAACATGATATTGCATATTATGAAAGTGAAGATATCGTATATTTACATAAACCATCATTATGGAATAATTCAAAAGCAGTAAACTTTTTTAATAAAAAATGGACACATGACTATCCAAATAAAAAAATATATAAAAATCTTCCTGAAGAGGAATACAATTATGAACTAAATATCAAGGTTCCTAAAGATACTTGGTTGGATATGTCTCATAACTATCATTGGCGAGGCGATATGTCTTGGTTTGAAAATAAAGTGATAATCAATTACTAAAAGTAATAGTATAAACCAATATTAATATTATTATTATAATTAATAGTAATATAAATATTGATATATGTCGTATGTCTTTGTATGCTTAATAAAATTGTAATTACATAGGCCTACGAAGCTTTGGAAAATATAATATTATAATATTTAATTAATTTATTCATCATCAGACATAGAACCACCCTTTCTTCCAGGCATCTTGTGTCCAAAGATGTTTGCCTCAACGGTCCGATAGAACCAGCGCTTGCCTAAAACCTTTTTCTTATCCATGAACCGCAACACCAAATCCATTAATGTACAGAGCTGCGCCACATTCTTCAATTTATCAGCATCCTCTGGTTCATCTGTAAGAAGAGCCTCTGTTAAATTTAAATTATGCATCCGTGCAGCACTCAAGATTGTCCCCAAACGTACCAGCTTCTTTCTGTGGTCTGAAGCGTTACTAACGTTCGCACATTCTTGACCCTTATCAATCTTGCCCGTCTTTGTTGCAGCAGGTTTAGCAGTTTTGAACACAAGAGAGACCCCGTTCTTAGGAATTAAAAATCCATAAAGCTCGCCAGTGTTTCCACCATAAATCTTGTAATTAAAGATATCCTCCTCCTTAATCAAATCCACTATACTGGTTTTGCATGCTCCACCATCAGCTCCACAAATAAATTTCAACTCGCCACTATTTATCGCAACATTTATGAAGACCGAGTTTTTACCAACACGCTTGAACTGCTCTGGACTAATAGCCGCCCCAATCTCATAAAGGTCCGCTGCACCAGCATAAAAGGTGAACTGCTCTGCTGCCGTCATCTCCTCATCAAACATAAACTCTAAGAGTATTGATTCTAAGAGCTCTGCATCAATCCGCCCACGTCTACAGGCCGATGCAAACCAACGCACTGCATTTAAACGGTCCAAGCGCCTCATCAAAATTTTACTATCACGACCAACCTGACCATCTAACCAGGTCCGAATATTATCAGGCACCGACATATCTCCTGTTGAAAGACCTTTAGCCCATTTGCGCCAACTGTTATACACCTTCTTAATTGTGGTTTCATCAACGGCTGCAATAATAGTATCCTTCTCCTTTTCATCAGCCGCTGCCACTTTACCATTAGTTTCGATAACAGGTGCTATTAAACTAATAAGGGCAGGTGAGTAGGAGTCCCGTTTTACAGGGAATGAAGCCAATCTTACTGCACGAGGGATACGTAAATCTCTATAGATAAATGGCTGGAACAGATATAGACCATTACGATATACAATATAGCCTTCACGTCCATTATTCATAACAACAAATGATTTATTGCCAACCACAGCTCTTAATAATGATATACGTGCAATTGCAGGATAGGCCGCCAACAATGTGTTCAGTTCCTCGGCATTTACCGTTGGATTCACAGAAAAAATATTACGCAGAGTGCGTCGCATCTCAGAATTTAACCATCTTGCAGTAAATTCATCATATGATACTTCAGTTGAATGCTGCACATCAACCTTAACAGTTGGTAAACAGTTATATTCACATTTATTCATCCAATCACAAATAGCAGTATAGGGTTTATCATTAATATCAACATCCTCAATCACCTCTCCCCTACTATCCTTAATAGTACGTGGTAAACGATTATTAATTATAATTGCATCATGATTAAGATTACAGTCAACTGCATTCTCCTTAATTAATCGTGTTACTTTTCCAACTTGTCTAGCTTTTGCCCATGCCATTCTATAGGTATATAGGTCAGCTGTTTCACGTTTATCTTCAGTCGGCATTACAAGAGCATACAGATATACAGTACAGTTACGCTCCTCAGGTGGTAATAAACAATGACTAAATGTACGGATACCACGACCAATAACCTGCTCCGTTTTTGACAAGTGGTACCAGCCCTCAAGAATATGGATTTCACGAATAAATCGCAAGTCAACACCTTCACTAGCCACCTCGGACCCAACCACGATTTTAATTAACTCTCCTCGTATATTTTTTTCGGACCTTGCAGCATCAATTAAATCCTTATTTTTACCAGATGATAGAGTAACATCACCTGTTAATAGTACATAACGGGCAGGAGAGAATTCATGGTCCTCATCATTGTGAGACTCCTCTCGAGAGGTGCATCTTGAGCATTGTCTGCCGCCGGCGCTCTGGATTCCATCGGCCAACATCGGCCTGCGACCATAAGGGGTGTAACCGTTTGCCTCGAGAGCGAGGGCTAGAGGTATGGCACCCATACTAACAAAACGACTGTATACAAATCCAACACCACGACATTTCTTAATATTACGTAACAGATAGGCCAACTTAGGGGCATATTCAGGTAAATAACCTTTAGAATTTGCGAGCCACATAGCCCCATCCTCCTGTTTAGCACGATAGGTCACCTCACCACCAATAGTCTGCTTATTAAAATGAATCTTCAGCGCCTCTGCAGAGCTTCTTGCCATGATATCCGTAATTGGCGGGTCATTCTCATCAGTCCCCTCATACTCTGGTACAATACATGTACCCGCCTGAATAATGCGACCCATAATTGTAGCACTTATACCACCAGCCCCAGGTGGTAACTCACCCAGTAGTTCACGCTGGGCAATAAGTGAGGCCCCACCACAAGGGATAGGTACAATCGGTAAATGTTCAATGAAAGAGCTGTCCTTAATTTTCGCCCCACGAGGGTCACGGCGAGGATACTCTGTTAATGTGTTGTCTGGCTGCAAACGCAAGGGGAATGTATCAGGGTTCTCACCTCGCATGTAACTGATGTAACGTCTGCAGTAACCACCTAGTAACACCTTGCCTCCCTCGGTCATATCACCATTAGGATTGAAGACATCACTCTCAATTAACTGGGGCCTCTTCTCATTTAATAAAATTAGATTAATTAGAAAGATTATCTCTCTATAACTATCATACATTGGTGTCGCAGTCATAAGAACAAGCTTGAGTCCATCAACCGCCTGTAAAAGTTTGCGCAGCCATTGTGTTAAACGTTTTCCTTCAGCCTCCGAGTTTTTCTGCTCAGCCCCTGGTGCATCGGGCTCATCATCCATAACATTTTTAGCTAAATCACGTAGGTTATGAGCCTCATCAACAATTAGGAGTTTTCCATTGAAATGCTCCTCTAAAATGCGCCGCTCCTCCTCTAAACGCTCCTCAGATGATAGGTCATCAGGAATCTCCCCTAAAAGCCTTTTTATTACATTAGCAAACTCACCATAACCCTGGATATCATAACGACGATTAATTGCACGTTTTACCTTATTCTCGATTTTCTTAAGATCACGTTCATATAATGTATTAGTCATCTCCAAATAGATATTACCTGTACACTGGTCCGCATTATTCGGCTCATTCCCTGTACCTAGTACAACCTTATCAATATCAAAGATGTTACGTTTGAATCCAGACTGAATTGTGGGCGGTGCTAAAATAATCACCTGACGCTTAGGGTAGAAATGCAGCCATTGCTCGGCGATCTGCACAGCTGAGCAGGTTTTACCTACACCCACACCGTGATACAGTAATGCAGATTTGTAGGGGGTTTGCGGACTAATAAAATTAGCTACAAAACGCTGAACAGAGCTGAGCTGAAATCCATCTTCTGATGGTACACAGGGATCTCCACCTTCAGCATCAGGGTCCACCTTCGCCTGGTAACATTCGGCAAATTCACGGCGCTCTAAAAGTTTTTTTATGAAGTTGGGGTCATCATAAAGGTCAGGATATGAGCCACTGCTGCTTTCCCAGGCCTCTTCAGCCGGTGAGGGGAAAAGTCCCTTCTCACGCATCAACTCTACGAGACGCTCACGTACATTAAAATCGGTCTCTGTATGCCACAACTCTAAGAGTTCTGTATTAGTTCTATCATTTACAGCAATAGGCCGACGTGTCTTACGTCGCCTTATTGATACAGGTTCAGAAGCCGGTTCCATTCTACCTTTTTCTATTTTTTATTGGGGCACCATCAACACAAAGATAATCTCTAAGCATGGCTATTGAAGAAACGACTATAAGAGAATGGACAGAAGTTTCTAAAGATAGATATTGCACGTAGCAAAATCTCACGCTTTTCAACATTTTCTGGTCGAATTAGTTTAATTGCCTCATCAACCGATACCCAACGAATAGCCCTAATTTCACGAACCATTAGAGGATTTGTCTCAATCACCTTAACATCACATGGTCCATTTGTCATTGCCAGAAAATATTTATGACAGTAATACACCTTATTGTCTCCATAAAAGGTTTCAGATAATGGCTCCACATTCTCAAAGATATTCAACTGATGCTTATGTAGGCCGGTCTCCTCTTCGGTTTCACGAATCGCACATTTCAGATCATCTTCAAATCTGTTTCGACGACCCTTAGGAAATCCCCATTCAGGCTCATCCCAAATTGACTTTGAGGATTCAATCAACTCCTGCAATAAACTCTTTCCATCTTTGCCGGGCATGCTTTTTAATTCATTAAACTTAAGCTGTGACTGCTCAAAATCATTACGGTAACTTTTAGGGTTTGGACTACCCCATACATGCTGCCACAATTCGTGGAATTCACTACGCAAAATAAGAGCCTGCTCCTCGGGTGTAATATTCATAAAAATCTGCTTAAGATATTCAATATCTGAAATATTATACTTACCACGAACAAACTCAACAAATCGTAGAGAATCCTTACGCTGTACCATTAAAATCTGTAACTGTCCACCCTGATCTGTTCCATTCAATGTTGAACCTGAGGTGCAGAGATTGTTGGCTAGGCTCCATTCTGGATTAGAGAAACGGAAGATAAGCATACCATAACTTAATACAGGGGCCAAACAATGCCGATAGGCATGTCCGTTCTGCCCACAATTTGTGCACGGGACATTGTTATGATGCGTATTAAATGACGGCTTTGTTATACTATTTTTATACATTCGTTCCAACTTATCATATAAGTAGGCATGAATGCTTAGGCCCGCTACAGGCGGGTTACCTGCTTAACGCCGTTTTAATGATTTAATCTTTTTATAAAACTCTCTACACTTAGGATGTTGATAGAGCTTCGGTACATCAATCTCTAGTACCCTAATTGTATCACTCACAATCGGATGTAAATAAGGTGTTAGCTCCTGAGGGTTAATTTTACCGGATTTTCCAATTAATTTTCGCACAATTCCAGGCTCAGATGAGGCATATGGTTCATTAACCTGAATAACAACAACTTTATTATTGATTATATCATTAATAACTTTTTCGTTTGTTATTGGAGGAGCAACCTGTTTACCTGGACTATTTAGTTTTAGAGCATCTCGTATATTATCACTAATATTAAGTATATCATCATGCATCTCGGGCCATATAATGAAACTGTAATTATTTATTAAGAAACTTGAGTCAGGGGTGTAACGTCGCATAATCTCCAAAATAGTTCCGAAGGGTTTTGCAATAAAAATATTTTTCGCCTGACCAACCTTTAAAAGAAGTGCCTCAACACTATCTTTAACTGTAACCTGTGTACTCGAGGTTATTTCACTATCAGATAATACATAACGTATTTTATTAAAATCTAGACCTGCCAATCCAGCCTCATAAATAACAGCCTGTAGAAAAGCAATATTTATACGGTATCTATGCTCATTCTTAATGCAGTCCTGACTTATACCAGGTGGAGCATTACCTAAGCCAGACTGTGGTACAATGCAGATACAACTTTTGGTCTTATTTGGGGTTCTCTGTAATATAAGTTTACCAATATCCACTAAATTTCTAACTCTAGCTAATGTCGGAGGTGAATATTGACCTCCTACCCAGACAATATTTTCATATGATTCTGGTTCCATCAATCTAGTATTATGGCGCTATTTTAAGATAAATATTTTAAGGTTTTTAAAACAGATAATGAGATTTCCACCAGCAGTATGGGGTCCGGTATTTTGGCTGACGATTCATATTACCGCACTCGGCTATCCTGAGAAGCCAACTTATGCCCAAAAAAGAGCAGCCAAAGAGTATTTCGAAGGTCTACAGTATATGTTGCCATGTCCAGCCTGTCGTGAGCATTACAAGGAGCATCTTGAGAAGAACCCAATATCTCCTAGTTTAGATAATCGCCGTGACCTATTTGTATGGACCGTTAATGTTCATAATTCCGTTAATAAGATGCTTGGTAAGCCAGAGGTGGCTGAATCACAGGCTCTGGAGTATTTTAAACGATTGGGTGAGCGTGGGAAAAGCCCCATTTTGAGGGCAAAGGATTTCAGTGAAATTGATATGGCCTCGTTTGCAAAAGGGTTTGGTACGGCTGCATTTGCATGCGGTGTTGTTGGAGCCGCTCTATGGTATTTGCGCTCTAAGCATGATTAAATGTCACTTTGTTGATAGAATGAGCTTTGCTAAACTCACTAAAAATGCAATGAGAGGGGCAGATACAGGGTCCTCAGGGTTTGGCCTCAAGCTACCATCATTTAATTCCAGTATCTCAACACAATCATATTCATCCAATGAGGGATTTGATATTAAGAAGATTATGATGGGAATTGCAGCTGTAACTATTATAACGATTCTAATACTAATTGTAATACATTACACAGTTACACCTATTTTCAAAATTAAGAATGATGGTACAGGTATCATACCGGTCCCCGGCACGACAAAGTCTGATGGTGAATTGTATTGGACAGAGGGACCTGCACATGGATATTTAGATGAGGCAAAGGAGACTATTTTACAGACCCCTACAAATTTTACCATGCAGATGGACATATATATTGATGATGTAAATGCAGGTAGAAACAATAAGCTTCAAAACCGCCCAATCTTTGTTCGCTACAATCCAGCTGGTACATTGAAAGACCCTGTTGATTATTCATTGGGGGTTTTCATGGATTCAAATGTAAATGACATACTTGTAATTGTACGTACCGTCAAGCAAAACAGTCAAATGATTAAAATTAAGAACATTTTACCCAAGACTGTTACACGCCTGGGCATAACGGTTGGTGACAACTATTTTGAGGTATATCGTAATGGTGAGCTGGTTGGTTCACGAACATTTATTGATGGTATACGTGCTGGTGCAGTGGGTCGCCTATGGGGTAGCCCCGGTAACCCTATTCCAGATGCCCCACCTCCAACCACTACAACAACCACTACTACAACAACATCAAAAACAGGTAATGTATCCAGAGATACTCCTGGATTTGAAATAGCTCCTAGCTCTGATTTTACTGAGTCGTTCCAGAATCAAACAAGTGGCACTACATCATTACAGAATAAGGTGCTAAACACTATCCAAGATACATGTAATATTACACAGGGAACAGGTGCACTTGGTGCAGTAATGAACCTACATATATGGAACAGAATCCTCTCTCCTGGTGAAATTAAGTTTGCTAAACCGAAGATGCCAGAGAGATCTCTATTTACTGGCGAAAAACCATCATTTGGTAGCTATCTTAATAAGATCCTACCTTAAAAAGTAGAAATGAATTGGTTGAGCATTATTCTAATATTAGCAGTGATAATAAGTATATCTTGGCTAATATTTGCCTATGTATATACACCATGGTCCATGAGTATGACCTTATTGCAGCGTGGTCCCATACCATTAAAGGATTTCAAGGTGTATGACAAATTTATCCCAGCAGTCAATCAAACCGAAAACTATACATTCTCATGTTATATTTTCCCAATACCTGGTGATAAAACACAGATAGAGACTGGCAATAATCTTAAAAAACCTCCGGTCTTTGGATGGGATGGAGTCTTCCTATTTACCCAGGAATCTAATGGTAAGACCTATCTCTCAATTAATACCCTTGATAATGGACCCTATGAGTATGACAAATATCTGAAGGTGCTATGTCCACCACTCCCTACACAGAAATGGACTCAGGTTGCAGTTGTCATTGAGGGCCGTCGTTTCTCAGTGCTTTATAATGGGCGAATTGTTGCATCAAAGATAATTGGAAATATGCCTCGTGTTACAAAGATGGGTGCCCTATTTACAGGTAACGGTATAAATCAGAACCAAGGTATAGCTGCATATGTCTCGTATAATAACCGTGCAATGAACTCGCATGAGGTAATGATTGAATACTCGAGTACGTCAAATACACGTGGAGAGCCTTATCTAACAGGCTCCTTATTAGATCTGTTCGGTTGTCCGGCAGGCCTGTTTTGTCTTAAGAGAAATCTACCGCAGGCCAAACCTGGCAACTTAGCCTGGAGTACACCATTTGCATAAATAATAAGTATAATTTAAACATAGAGAAATGAACGCATCTTCTGCCCCGGCAAGTGGATTTACTGGATCCATGATTTTTAAAGTCATTTTAATTGTTGCAGGTGCTGCTGCAATATATGCTACTTACAAGTTCCTCTTTGTAAGTTCACTCCAAAAGGCAGTAATTATACAAGATATTTATGAAGCTAATGTAAAACCGATAATTGCCGATACAAAGGTGATTCCACCTCTTTACGAGGGTGGTGAGTATTCCGTCAGCTTCTGGATGTATGTAAATGACTGGGTGTACAAAGCCAATACAAATAAGGAGGTTATTACTCTCGGTAATCGTGGTTCTGCAGATGGTCAGATAACTCTTGGTGCCTACCTTGATGCAACTGAAAACACCCTCCATGTTCGTGTTAACTCCGTCAACTGTGGTGGTGCTGCTGCACCTGCTACTGCTACCTCAGCCCCTGCATCTACTGGCAGCAAAACCTGTATGACCTGGGGTAACTATAGTGCCCTATTTAACGGTGTACCTGGTGGAATGGGACCTAATGATAACTATCTTGACTGTGCTGTCACCCCTATCCTTTTCCAGCGCTGGACCCACGTTGTCATCACCCTTAATAGTCGTACCGTTGACACCTATGTGGATGGTAAGTTGGCCCGCTCATGTGTGCTTGATGGTATCTATAAGGTTGACCAGAATAGTGCTGGTCGCACACTTGTATTTGCTGGTAATGGTGGTTACGGTGGTTTCTGCTCTGGTATTGCAGCATATGATTATGCCCTCAATCCCGAGCAGGTTTACCGCAGCTACATGGCCGGTCCTCTTGGTGAGGTGAGTTTGAAGGACTATCTTAAGTCTTTCTTTGACCCCAAGTCTATTGGTACAATAGATTACCCTAAGCGTAACTAAAAGTAATATAATTGATGTTAGAAACTCAATCTAAAATCATCGTGAATACACAATGATTTTAAAAGAGATAAATTAGGTAACAGTAACAGAATGAACGCAATACCTACGAATACATCCGGCAGTGGAGGGTTCCTTACAGGTAAGGGATTTTTACCTGAAACTGTTCTTGCATTAGTTATTCTTCTGATTTTACATATTTTGTTCTTTGCAGCCGAAATGTTGTACCGGCAATATAAGGCATATGATAAATCTGTCGTGGAGTTGCTGCCATTAACATATAATGCTGAGAATCGCTCATATGTTGTCAGCCAGAATCCCTTTGATTCTGATGGTAACCCGGTTTCTCTCTCTGATAATGAGCGTACCGGTATTGAGTTCAGCTACCATTTCCTCATATATGTAAACCCTAATACCTTCCAGAATGCTGACCCCACTAAAGGTTTGAAGCATGTTTTCCATAAGGGTTATGGTCGTCAGTACCCTCTGCTTGCACCCGGTGTCTATCTCAAGACAGAAACCAATACAATGCGCATCTATATGAATGCAGTGGACAACTGGAACAAGTATTGCGAGGTTGAGAACTTCCCATTGCAGAAATGGGTTGCTGTTGCAATAGTTATGCGTGAGAATGCGCTTGAGATCTTTGTGAATGGTGATTTGAAGACCCGTATGCCTTTCAATGGTACAACCCCTTACCAGAACTATCAGCATATCTTTGCCTTCAGTGGTCGTCAGATTTTGGTCAGCAGCCCAACCTGTTCTTTGGAGGGCAAGGACCCTCATCGTGTTGTCGGTCCTTTCACCGGCCTTCTCAGTAGACTCCGTTATTTCAACTATGCACTCAGCTATACTGAGATTGCTGCATTAATGAAGGAGGGACCCAATCCCAAGATGGCTGAGTCTGGTGCTGATAGACCCCCCTACTTTGTTGATACATGGTGGACAACCTCATACAATATTGCATAAACAGTTATGGGATTATAAAAACAACAATTATGAATTGTTATCTCCTAGATTACAATTCATGAGAGCGTACTTAAGTGTTATGAAAGTAGATAAGTAATGCCCGGCGGTGGACTATTTACATTGGTAAGTCAGGGTGCGCAGAATGTTTTATTAAGCGGCAACCCAGACTTCACCTACTTTTATAAGGAGTTTAGGAAATATTCACATTTTTCGGAGGAAAATGTTAGCACAACATTTGATGGTAGTAATGAGCTATCTTTTGACCAACCGATTCAGATTCGTGTAAAGGTGCAGCGTGTTGCCGATCTTGTAAGGGATATGGTATTTACTTTTACATTGCCTGATATCTACTCTAAATACTATACGCCTGATGAATCACGTACCTCACAATACAACTTCAGTTGGGTAGACTACATTGGTTGTAATATTATTCAGAATGTGGCCCTGATTGTTGGTGGTCAGAAGATCCAGGAGTTTGATGGAACCTATCTTTTAGCCAAGGCCCTCGCTGATTATGATAACGATCGTCTAACAAAATGGAAGACACTTGTTGGTCATGTAAATGAGTTGATGGACCCTGCTAAAGGTATTTACGGTGGTGGCGCAGATTCAGTTGGTTATCCAACAGTTTATATTAATAATCAGGTGGCTACACAATTAAATAGACCTAGTATCTTTGGCCGTGATATATATGTACCTCTTCCATTCTTCTGTAATGAAAGTACTTATCAGGCGCTGCCTCTAATTGGTCTACAGTATCATGAGGTTGAGATTCAGATTCAGCTAAGACCTATTTCTGATTTATATACATTTCTGGATCCTAATGGTTTCAGAGTGAGGTATGGTTACCGACAGACAAACTCTATCTCTCAGGTACAGTACAATCAGCCGACCTATGGTGCCTTCCAGGACCCTCAAGGTGAACTCCGTTATTTCCTTACAGATATCAATACCACTGTTCCGGCGTTGAGCAGTTGGCCATTAAATCCACGTTTACAGGCCACCTATGTCTATCTCACTGAGAGTGAGCGTCAAACATTTGCATCAACTCCTCTCTCTTACATGTTGTACCAGAACACTCGCTACAATTTCCCTGCAATTATCAATCGTGAATATCTGCAGCTGGAGACGCATAATCCAATCAATCGTCTCCTAATTGTACCTCGTCGTAGTGACTATGTTTATCGTAATGATTTCTCGGTATTTTCAAACTGGTGGAACGACCCTTATCCCCCTTATGTTCCAACACCAGATATACCTGTATGGGCCAACACCTTTTATGCAACAGGTTTATTTGTGCCGCAGGGTCAGCGTGAAATTATACGAGGGCTTCGTGTACTGGGTGATGGTAATGAGTTACAGGAGCAGAAGCCAACATTCTATTTCGAGAGTTATACCCCCTACAGGTATGCAACAGGTATAGGAGAACCCGGCCTACTTGTCTATCCATTTGCATTAACATCGCCGACAATTCAGCCCTCTGGGTCGATTAATGCTAGTCGTGTTCGTCTATTTGAGGTGGATGTAGATACATGGCCTCTTCCTCTGGGCACAAACTACATTTATGATATTACGATTTATGTTGAATCAATCAATTGGTTCCTGATTAGTAGTGGTATGGGTGGGCTCAAATATGCACTCTAAAAAATCTTACGCTGGTAGATGTCGTCCGTGACTGAACTCGGAACAATGGCCGTGAATAAACTTAGATACAAATTATTCAAGGCTGCTTATGATCCTGAGGCCGAAAAGGTTTTCAGTAAAGAGAACTCCTCTAATAAAAAGAAAAGTGATAAGAAAACAAATAAAGATACAAAGAATACGTCATCAGATGGACTTACAGATACAATTAAGGTTATGGTTAATAAATATTGGCCATTCAAGAAAAAGGAGGAGTATGAAAATAAACCTGCTGGTGCGCAAGGAAGGGTCCCTCCAAAGCCCCCTACCCCTCCTGCTGATCCAGCGGCAACATTTGCTGCCTCCTTCACGACAACCTTCATGTCTTTTTTAGGGTCTGTGCTTCTATTCTTTGTATGTACAACCGCTGGCTCTATGGCAGCTAATGATGCAATTGGTCGATCTGTTGCTATTCGGTTAGTTTACTTTATTTATGCATCAATACCTTTATTCAGTCCATTTGTATTAATTTATTATGCAATCCGCTATTTCTTCCTTAAAACATATCCTGTTTGGTATAACTATCTACCTATTACAGGTTATACTTCACAATATGAATTTATAAATACATTGCTAACACCATTCTTCTATTTACCTGATGCAAATACACAGTATCAACATGACCTATTTGTAAAACGCTCTGAAGAGTTTATTTGGGCCGGCAGCGCAAAAGGTAATAACTCTAACAACAATAATGGTAACAATGCCAATGGTAACAATGCCAATGGTAATAATGCCAATGGTAATAATGCCAATGGTAACAACCCTAACGGTAATAATGCCAACGGTAATAACCCTAACAGTAACAATACCAATGGTAACAATACCAATGGTAATAATGCCAATGGTAATAATGCCAATGGTAATAATGCCAATGGTAATAATGCCAATGGTAATAATGCAAATGGTAACAACCCTAACGGTAACAAACCTAATGGTAACAATGCCAGTGGTAACAATCCTAATGGTAATAATGCCAATGGTAACAATGCCAACGGTAACAACCCTAATGGTAATAAAAAAGAGGATCAAACCCCACAGTCAGAGTCCCCTAAAAGAAAAACAGTTGTACTAAATAATAATATTAATGTAACACCCCCATCTAGTGTAACCAGCTTTTCAAACACTGATAATAATATTTCCATGGAACCAACACAGGTACGTAAAGCATAAAGAGTCTATAAAAAATAACAGTAAATGATAAAAGTAAGTGTATTAACTCCAACATACAATCGAACGCAGTTTATACAACGCTCGATTGCCTGTTACAAGGCCCAAACATTTCCATTAGAGCAGATGGAATGGATTATTCTAGACGACGGTGAAGATTCATCAGAGGCTCTTTTTACTGAAGCCGAGTTCGACGGTATTCCTAATATTCGTTATTATCGTGAATATAGAAAGATGACAATTGCAGCAAAGCGCAATAAGCTAAATTCGCTCGCTAAAGGTGATATAATTGTTGCCTGGGATGATGACGATTTCTATCCACCTCAGCGTATTGAAACAGTGGTTTCAGCATTCACTAAGGCTCCACCACAAATACAGTTAGCCGGCAGTTCACTCATGTACATGTATATGCCAGATAAATCAATCTGGTCTATTGGTCCTTTCCATCCAAATCATGCATCGAATGCAACTCTAGCCTACAGAAAAACCTATATTAAAAATCACGAATACAATAATAATGAGACAAAGACGGAGGAAACACATTTTCTCAACAATTATAGGGAGCAGCTGATACAGCTTGACCCCATGTCAACAATCCTTGTAATGACTCATAATAGTAATACAGTTAGTAAGGATATGTCTCGTAATTCTGCAGCAAGAAAAACCACACTTACAATTCAGGATTTTATTAAAGATGCAATAATTTTAGAGATGTTTGCTTAAAAAAATCAGCTCATGATTTTTAGAAAAAATTTCATGAATGAGTTAGGGCAGACAACAATTAATGGTTTGCATAATTTACAGGCGCATCTTTTAATTATGGAAACCATCTTTAAAAATACTATTAAAAAGACACTCAATACACCCACCTACAGATTTAATAATAGAGATTTACTACCACATCAAAATAGACTTATATCAACTATCTGGGATAAAGAACGAAGATTACGTGCAGGTAGCTATATTAATGGTGAGCTTTTTTTCAGCCGTCAAGCTATACTGGCTGATCCAATTAATACTGGTTTATTTGAAACAATCTTCGCCTATATCTCTAATTGTAAAACTAGGCAACAGAACCACACTACAGTTATGATGCACCCTTTTTCAACCAGTCAAGTGTTTTCAATATCCAGATCAAAAGAATCAATACATAAATCTAATCTCTTAATTGTAAATAATAATTATATAAATATTATAAAAAAACAGTTAGATGATACAAATGAACTTTCCTATACTATTATAAAACGTCAGAATCAACTAACAGCAGATTTAATTACATCCCTAGAAACATCAGATCTTGTAATACTACCTACATCACAATTACATAATGCTATTACATTTTTTAATGAGAATAACTATATTTTTCATCGTTGTTTTATAGAAGATAATTCAGCATTGAATACGATCGCTCGAGAGGTCCAACAACCAAAAGCAGAGTTCACCTGGGTTCTGTCAGAGCACTGGACCAGACTGCTCTGGCCCGATCTCGACTTCAACGATCTCGAGAATGTGCTCGAGTGGACCCTAACAGTTATGGTACCCAATGCACCAAAAACTATGAGAGATTATATACAGTTTGAGAAGATATTTAGTCCAGCTATCTCACCACGTTCACTATTAAATAAATACTGCATCTTCCATCCCCTATCACATGCACTAATTGTATTATCAGATGTTGAGGCAATAATGGAATCAATGCAGATTAAACCAGAGAAAAATATTACACTTAAATACAGTTATGATGACCCTCTACAAATAGTTCATTCAATTCTAAGTACTACTGTTGGAGACCAAATAGCCAATAACAATATTTATGGGGCTGTTAACTCTATTGGCGCTCAGCTCCTCTCTCCTGATCTCTGGTCTCTAGAGAAATCCATATATATACGACGAGGGACTGATGAGGATACATGTCCTATCTGTTATGAAAAGCTTGAGTATCCTACGGTCACAGATTGTTGTAGGAAACTTTTTTGTGCTCAATGTATAATTAAGGCATGTAGGGCAAACAGAACCTGTATATGCCCTATGTGTAGGTCAACAATATTTGGAAATCGTCTGTTGGTTGTTGCACCTCCACCCGCCATACCAGACTATCAGCATCCGAATAAAATGACAGCATTAACTAATTACCTAAATATTAATCGTAATAGACCAACATTAATCTATTTTCCTTATGAGCCACGATTAGGGAAACTGAAAGCAAAATGTAAATTGGTTAATATACCATTAGAGATATTAACGGGTAATCGGTTTGATTCTCAACGAAAAATGGATAAATTCAATATAAGTGGTGGTGTTTTAGTTATTACTGATATTAAACAGTTATATGGCCATCAATTACAGTCAACCGCCATATTAATTTTCTACACCGACAATATATCTCCAACTATAACTCAGGTTTTACGAATGCACACCTATAGTTTGGCTCGTGAGGCAGCCTTAGAGGTTGTAGCTTTTGTAGAGGATGCAGCTTTAATTGCACCATCTAATCCAGGTACTGCAGAGGCACCTTCAGGTGGCATAAACACTAACTTGGGCGATTCCTCGGTTGCAACATCACACACATAATGAATAGGTATACCCTGAGTGTCATGCTTCAAGCAAATCTCTTTCCATGCATTAAATAGTGACGATTGTTTCGTCAGTACATATGTATATTCCAGCTGCTCAGGTGTAGGCTGCTTCTTACCTGTAGGCGGTATTGTCTGCAAATAGAGATTCATCAATTTACATTTGAACTCCAATGAAATATTCAGAAGGGGCCAACATTGATGGAAAAAGGCCCAGAAATCGCATTTATCACCATTATGCAGTACCTTCATACATTCCTCGTAAATCTCTATAGGAACCTTTGTCCCCAGACGAGTTAGCAGATTTTGATGGACCAGTAGAGATGCCAAGTTTACATCTTTCGTTTCAACAATAATATCATCATAAATATTCCATTTATCAAACAGGGTTTGATGCGCAATCTGCTTAGCAATAGTCTCCTCCTCCTCATCATCGGCGCCAACCGGTGCATCAGTTATCTCGCCACGCAACAGCTGACGAAGGTCCGAGCCACGCTCCTCATCCTTAATTGTACGTCCCAGCCAACTACTCAAAATCTGGGGAGCCGGCATCTTAACCTCAAATACTGTACTTAAGCGCAACAACTGTTGAGCCTTTCGGCCCTGTATTACATTACAACAACAGATAAGAGGTATAACAATCTGCTTCTTTCTCATGGCCCGTATATATTTCAGCAGCTCCTGGAGGCCACCACGTTCACCCGAACTCATTCCATCCATCTCATCTAAAAGTACTGCGTGACCACGACTGTAACGGTCGCTAATCCAACTTGTAATACCTGGCTCCTCTAATAATGGAAGAATCTGTTGCTTGAATGCGCTACCTGTACGGGTATGAGATGCATTGAACTCCTTAACGGCAAAGCCCTCTTGTTTACATACACGGTAGACCAGGGTTGTTTTGCCAACACCAGGGTCACCGTACATAACGAAAGCTGGTGTTGTGGGATTTTTCAGCCATTTAACAAGAGCCGCTTCTATCTGTGGATGAAGACAGTAGGTTTTATCTATGGCAGCCATACCTATTGTCTTCATTTTGATTAATCCTTAAATGTAGCCGCAATAGTTATTTATAGTGGAAAATTAGGGCAATATCCAACTATTGTTTTACCAAATTGGGGTTGATTTCTTATTGCAGTCGGTATACGTGTTTTATTGGAAATAACCCAAGGGCAAAAGTCATTTTCTAATGCTGACTTAACTGCTGCATTTGCCTTTTGACGATCTGCTTGGAATTCATCATTATTGTTGTATATACCATCTGCACGGTACATTTTGCTTCCAGCTTCCATTACAGCTTTAAATTTCATGTCAAACTCTTCCATAGTCATTTCACCCTGCGACGCAGCGCCTCCGCCCTGCGCCGAGGATCCCTAGGTGGTCGCAGGAGGTGTTGTAGTTCCACTATTTGCAGGAGGGGCACCAGGCTGAGATGCACACTGAGATGTTGTTGCAGCCGCAGCAAAGGCAGCAGGCTCTAAACCATCTGCAATACCCTCCCAGGATACACCTGCAGCAATTGCAGCATTAGCTAATGCAGTTCTAACAGCTTTTACATCTGACTGATTAATACCCGAAAGTATCTGAGTCTTATTGAAGTAGTACTTAGCACTTGTTGTGAAGGGGGGCGTGCTACCATCCTTGGGCCAGCAGGCCAGTACATCAGGCTTAGTACCAACCCCCTGCACATCAATACAGGTATCCTGAGGTTCATTAGCAGAATTCAAAACCTGCTTGTAAACCAAGAAGTCGGGGCAAGTATTAATACTAGGGGGCCAGCTCTTAGGGGCCCAGGCAGGCGTAGAATAGACAAACCACCGGAGACCAAAGAAGACAAAGATAAGGATAGCACCAATTAAATATATGATGCCGGCTGTGGAACGCTCACCACGCATAAGGGCAACTGTACCGCCAATGCCGATGGCTAATGTAACAAGTACATAAATAAGGATCTTAACAGTTCGTTCCTCCATTACTCTGTGTTTGTGTGAGGAAATATGTCCGGAGAATAAATTTAGCTATGTGATTGATTCAATAACATAGTTAAAAATTAATTTAATAAGCCGTACTGTTAACCTATTTAACCAGTACGGATGGCTCACCCCACCAGGTTGTGTAGCTACTATGTAGCTACTTAACCAGTGCGGATGAAAGGACCGGGGTTGAGGTTACCACGGAAACCCATCTCAATGTAGGCGCAGAGGAAGTCAGAGTCCTGGCCAGCGGGGGTGGCTACGCCAGCAACACCATCCGTAGAGGAGAGGTTAGGGACAACGACCTGGACACGACGGAAGGTGCGGCCAGAAGAGACAACCTGCGTACCCATATCCTTGAGGAAACCGGTGGAGAGGGCATTAGCGAGGGGAGTACCGAAACCAGTAGGGACAGCCCAGGAAGAGACAGTACCAGCGGCGTTAACCGTGTACATGTAAGAGGAGACGTGGGTGAAGGCAGTGTTGAAAGTGTTCACGATAGAGGGAACAATGCGGAAATAACCGTTGTTGAGGGGCACCTGCTTAGTGTAAGAACCGATGGAAGTCATTTGTCTATATCCTTACCGCACAAAAAAAATTGGACTGCCGGTGTTTTAAACGCCGGATAAATTCAGAGACCCATAAACCCCCGTAGAGCTCCCAAATGCCGCCTGAATTTTACAGCAGCATCGTGCTTAATAATATTAAAATTTATTCCCATTGTAATATATTTTGTAATAGTAGCGGATTCAGTTGCAAGTGATGTATATGACCCATAAAGTCCGGGTATAAGTTCATAAGCCGGTGAAACGGTGGGTTCCTCTTTATTTTGATTAACATGGTCATGAAAGTCATAGAACCAGCGCCGTCGTAATTCTGTTCCAGCCTCACCCGTAGTGGTTTTCCAGTTGATGGGATGTGTCCTTAAATATTCGGCTGCATGTTGTTGACATGAGTTACATGGTAATGTAAAAGGAAATGAACGCACAAGCATCTCTAGCTCACGTATTTCATCGGCCTGTAACATTGCAATTGGATTGCGTCCTGCCCTCTCAGCAGCTACATGTAATATAGTCCATAGAGCTGGCCCCCATTCACTTGGACTTGGTAGAACTAGAGCCTGCACTAAATCGCCGGCATGAACCGTTTTTTTACCTGGTCGTCCTTTCCCACATGCTGCACACGGCATTTAACTAACATTTTAAAAGTCATTTTCTATGTGTTGTAACCGCACTGGTCTCTTTCTTAAAGACAATTAGAGTAATGAGTAAGCCGGACTTTGAACTACCTTTAACCGCTCCAGTTGCGGGTGGACAGAACGGCCGTGTCAGCTTTTTAATGGCCCCTAGTGCTGGTCGTATTCCGCCTCCGGCCGCAGCAGGCTTTTCCTTCCCTAAGGCTGGTGATGATTTAGCCAAAGTTGATTTAATGCGGGGCAACTGGGAGGAGAATCCTGTTAGTGACCTCTTCTTCTCTGCCTCCAATATTAACAGTATTCAGGCACAGATAAAGGATGAAGTATATAAGCGTAGTGGTGTGAAACGCTGGGTTATTGATGAGCAGGATGTTGACGAGCTGAAGATTATTATGCGTTCAATGTATTACCAGTATGGTAAGAACTTACCGAACAACATTCAGGGTCAGGTCCAGGAACTCAATGAAATTGTTATTAACTGGGCAGTACCTCGTATTATGAGCGAAGTCCAACACTACTTGTTTTACCTCAATGATATCAATAAGATGCCTGTGCCCATGGAACGTCCTGTTCTCATGACACGTACAGGTACTAAGTCTAAACCTTATGGCCCCTTAATGTAATGGGGGCGCTTGTGTCATATTAAGTGAGGGGGACGCTTGTGTCATATTAAGTGAGGGGGTGAGGGGGTTCAGCTGGGAAATATATTTCCCAGCCAAACGCCTATGGCGGACGCTTGTGTCCCCCTATTCAAGAGATTTTACTGTATAATATACAGTAAAATCCCTGGACGGGCGCAACCTCCATTTGTTGCATGCGAAATCAGTCAGATTTTACTTTTACAGGTTTGTTGCTGTATGGAGGCTAAAAGTATTAATGGAATCCCGTTGCCAAGACTGCATTTTAATACACACATATTTGAGGAGAGTTTTGCTGTAGGAAACACCGTTTACTTTTCTATAGGATAGGCGGGCCAGGCCTATCGGTTTACGGTAAGTCAAAGTACAGGCGACTAACAAAGGTAACCAGCCAAGACCAGTTCAATCATTAACTCCCTACACCAACACATCGTAAACCTTACATCAGCTGCGCACACTGATGCTCTATGACATTTACACAGCAGGACACACGCAGTATTCTTCCAAAGCAGACCCCGTCTAAAACGGAGTTCCCAAACTACTAAGGCATACCCGCTGCCCCACTGAGCAAACATCATTCGCCTCTTAAGAGTTCTTGGAAGAACCCCGAGGCATAAGATGGCTATAACGCCATCACGGTTTATTAAGCAGTTTACCGACTCTGCACTAGTTTCCTTGTTTGCTTTTTCAGCAAGTTAATCAATTTATCACCGATTAACAACTGGCTTCCTTCATGTTTAGGAGTTAACAATGATTTATTGCTGTACGAAGCCGTTTTGCTAGCTCTGGTTTTCCGATTAAAGAACAGTTAATCATATTTTCAGTTAGTTGCTGTATAGAGCTATATGGTGGGTACCCACCACAACCTTAACTGTTGTCTAGTCTTTAAGCGGACGCCTGATTAATACACAGTCGCCCCAGAACCCCAGCCGCCCATGGCATCCATAGCCACCGCAGTACGAACCGGGTCATACCGCTCATCATCCAGCACGGCCCGCAGAGTCTTCCAAGGATTACTCATATCCAGCTTCCCCTCCTGTAAAACCTTTAGGATTGATGGAGACCAACCAGAGAGGGTCACAACACCCTCCTCATCTTCCTTCGCATGATACTCCTTGAATGCCGCACGCAGATTCCAGATAATAATACGAGGAGGTGTATAACCTGCCTTAGCCCACGCATCCTTAATGTTCTGGATATGGAACTTACCATTAGATGCCGCATTCCAACCCATATCGGTCAATACAAGGAGATCCTGTGGTGCCTCCTCAACCGGCACCTTACTCTCTACCAGTCGCTGCAGAATCAGCTTGAATGCCCCTTCAAAGTTGGTTGAGCCGCCCCATGGGGCATTAGCAACCTTTGCAACCTTATCTTTAAGGGTCTTGCAACCACTGAGGTTCACCCATGATGGCTTTTCATGGAATGTCATCACATGGTCCTTAAAGGTAGCCGAATTCACCTCAGAAATGAGAATACCAAGGGCAATTGAGACATTCATCGGTACACCAGACATAGAACCACTTACATCTGACAGTACCACCGTGCGCCGAAGACCACCTGCCTCCTCCGTTTTCTGACGAATTCCACGCCACTGCTCCTCCAGAATACTCTGCTCATCGCCCTCTGTATACTGAATCTTCCGAGTAATCTCATGTGGGAAAACCACATTAGCACCCTTAAGAGTCACCTCACCCTTTAGGGCCTTCGCAATATGCTCCTTGAAATGAGCGGCACAGGCACGACGGTCCTCAAGGGCAAAACGCTCCGCCAAACTCTTCAGCTGTTCATTAAGGAACGCCTTGCGGTGAATCTTCAGATTACGACCAGGGACCTTCGCAGGGTCAATCGCAGCCCAGGTACCATTACACATGTTAATCTCAGTGGTCTTCAGATACTTGTTAAGAAGTGAAACATTAGAGCGCATCGCCATCAACTTGTAGCGCTGTGTGGACTTTTTCTCTTCAGCCTTCACATTCGCCATAATACGAGCCACATCATTGTACTTACTGCCCTCACGGGGCATCCACTTAGCACACAGAGAGATTGAACGACCAGCCTGCATATCCTGCATATCCTTCTTCAACTGCTTCCTGGCCATCTTCCGAAGAGGCTCCACACAGATACCACGGTGCATAAGCTCAAACACATCATGCCAGGACCCATACTCGGGAATCAGGGCCAGCAGCCCATCCGTAAGATGCGGCTCCAGAACCTTCATCATCTTGTAAAAAAGCTCACGCTCTCCCTTTCCACCACGAACATCACGAGTCTGGAATGCAAGCACAAATGCATCCGCCGCAGACAACTTGTAGGACTCCAGCAAATTATGCTGAATAAAATCCATCTCACAATCACGTACAAGTGATGTATAGAGTGCTACACGAGGATCACCCTGGCCCTGTGCAGTAAAAACAAGCGAACCATTTACGCCCTCTGTGGTCTTTGGATTATTCATTGCTGTGACAAACGCCATTTACTCTTAATAGTGCTTTACAGGCTTAAGCCCCTTTTTATGCCTTAGGGGTCCGCTTACGCTTCACCACAGCAGCCTTCTTCTTTTTCCCACCAGCAGCACCAAGTGCATCCGAACGCTCGGCCTCACGCTCCTCTACAAGTTTATCATACGCAGCCTCAAACTCCTCCAAATCACGCAGCCACAACTCCTGCTCCGAAGTGGCCCGCAGCTCCTCCAAAACCTCCTCCGTCTCCTGAACCTTGCTCTCCAACTCCTCCACCGCAGTAGCCTTCAACCTATCCAAACGCATCTTGAGCAGATACTCATATCCCTTAATATTATCCACATCATCGGGCATATCAAGAGCCGGCAACTCATGCTCCTTCATCTGCTCTACAATCTCTTCATCGCTAGCACGCTGAATCACCATAGTCTCATCCAGAATTGCCTGAATAAACTTGGCCTTGGCCCGAAGCTCAACAAGCTCCTCCTCAAGTGCCTTCATCTGTGCCTCCTTGCGCTCAACATATCCATCAATACGTCGCTCAAAGAAGGCCTCCATGATATCACCCACAGTATCAAACTTCACAATATGACCATCAACATCAAAGCAGTTCATATTACTTGTTTTAATTGTATCCTCTAGCTCAAAGGTCTTGACAAAGCTCTCTGGGGTGGATTTCATACCGATATACCCATCAAAGTTAAACTGAAGTACAAACTTCACCTCCACATCGTTACAGAGGTCATCAAACCCCTTGAAACCCAGGCTATCTGCTGCAGGTGCCCCCTTCTCGGTACTAAACATCTTGGTCAACATCTCCTTGTATTTCTCAGACCAGGTCCCAACCGGCAGCTCTGTAATTGTAATTGTGCAGTCCTCGTCATTGAATTCCCAGATACCACGAGTAATCCAGGTGACATCGTCCTTTCGGTCAATCTCACCCTTAAATCCGCAGTACCAGGGGTCCAGCTGACGACCGGCCAGCGAAGCCATCTCGCCTCGCAGCTTCCTGCGCAGCAAATCCACAAGCTGCTTAGGATTATAGCTCGGAACCGCAGTATTAAACCCAGTACCAATACCACGGCTACCATTTACAAGTAGCATAGGTAGAACAGGTAGGTAGTACTCGGGCTCAATCCGCTGACCATCATCCTCCAAGTAATTTAGGATACTGAGATCCTCCTTTCTGAAGATGGTATCAACAATTCGCTCCATATGAGTGAAGATATAACGAGGAGAAGCAGAATCTTCGCCACCCTGCAGCCTTGACCCAAACTGACCTACAGGTCGTAGCAGATTAATGTTATTAGCACCAACAAAGTTCTGTGCCATACCCACGATAGTACCATTAAGGGATGCCTCACCATGATGGTATGCAGCATGCTCCGAGATGTAACCGGCGAGCTGGGCCACCTTGGTCTCCTCACGCAGATTACGCTTCAAGCAACCATAAAGGATCTTGCGCTGTGAGGGCTTCAGGCCATCCATAAGAGAGGGCAGAGAGCGGATATTGTCTGCATTACTGAAATGAATCAGCTCATCATGGATGAACCGGTCAAAGGTAATCTCCTTACAGTCATAATCAGGGGCACGCTCGGCGTCGTATTCACGCAGCCAGTCCTTACGGTCATCAGCACGCTTCTTGCTAAACGCCAGGTTGATTGCATCATCAGACAGCTTGCTCCAGGTATACTTGATGTCATTCATCTTGGTGAACCATTCACGGGCCTCCTCAGCTGTAGATGTACCCAAACCTTTGTAATATTTGATGCGCCAACCATTACGGGGCTCCGCATCATACCAGGCTTTGAAGGCCGCCATGGAATAGAAGTTCTCTGTCACTTTCTTACCCTTATGTGCCTTAATAATAGGTGTCAAGAGGGTACAGACGTAGCCGAGCTTGAGTAGCGACGGCCACTCAGTATGGAACAGATTCATCACTAGACCCTTAATGTGTGAGCCATCATGGTCTTGGTCGGCCATAATCATGACACGACCATAACGCAGAGTCTTAGTATCCTTATAGTTCTTTCCATGCTCTAGGCCCAGAATCTTCTTAATTGCAGTTAGCTCCTCATTCTTGTTGAACTTGTCAATAGAGATGTCCTTCACATTCTGGAGCTTACCCTTAAGGGGGAAGACACCGTAGCGTTCACGACCCACTACAGCCAGGCCCGAAATGGCACTGGTTGCAGCTGAATCTCCCTCGGTTAGAATGAGGGTACAGTCATCGGACTTGGCGGTGCCGGCCCATACTGCATCACGAAGCTTAGGAATACCGATAATGGTACTACGCTTCTTGCCGTCGGTCTTCTTCGCCTCCTTAGCCGCCTTAGCATCCATGATGCTCTGGGCCTCATCATAGAGACCAAGCTTGCCGAGCTGCTCAACAATCTTACCAGTAAACTTAGGCAATGAGCCAAACTTGGTTGCAGGTGTAGTCATCTCCTCCTTGGTTTGTGAGCTGAAAGAGGGGTTGATAATGGTTGCATTCACAAAGAACACTACATTAGGGCGGAGCTGAGCGGGCTTCAGGTCAAGCCTCTTCTTTTTGGCAGCCTCACAGAAGTCGCCAAGGACATGACGGATCACAGTATCAACATGCTTACCACCCTTATAGGTATTGATGCCGTTGACAAAGCTGATGGTGCGGTCTTCGCCCTCTTCACCTTCACCACTATAAAGCTGTGATGCAAGAACAGCACCGACCTCCCAGCGCTCACCAGCCTTCTCATAAGCGTAGCCTACCATCCCTTCACGAAGGAAGAGCTTGATAAACTTCTCAAATGAGTTGCATGGCACTGCGGTACCATTAAATGTAACTTTCACGCCGGCCCCAACGAGGCCAGCAATCTCAATTACACGAGTATGGAACACTGCATACATATCATCGCTCAGGCCACCAGGGAAGCGCCCAAGATCGGGCTCCCATTCAAGGGTCACCTCGCCTTTTGCACCACCTTTAGTGATTTTGGGCTTGCCACAGACCGCCATATTGTCGGCCCATGTCTGGACATATTTCTTGCCATTCTTGGTATCATTAGTGGTGACAGTGAATCGCTTACTGTAGATGTTGGTCAGCTTAGCGCCGAAACCGTTCTTACCGCCTGTAACACGCTCTTCGCCCTTCTTGTAGTTGCTGCTAGTGTTGAGCTCACCGAAAATCATCTGGGGCACATATGTATTATGCACAGGATGAATTTCTACGGGAATCCCATTACCATCATTACTTACACTAATAGTCGCCTCCAGGTTAGATACACGATCAATAGTTACATCAATATGTTTAACAGGAACATCGGTTGCACGGACAAAGGCATCACGGGCATTGACGAGAATTTCGTCAAATACCTTGTAGAGACCAGGGTTCATCTGAACCTCACGGAACTCCATATGCCCCGTCTCAGCATTGTAGACCCAGCGCCATTCTGCATTTACATCAATGCTACCGATATAGGTATCGGGCAAATCGAGAATGGCTTCACGGGGGGTCTTCTTATCGTAGTCAGTTGCAGAGGACATGATAATTGGCTTATAAATCGTACCCTTAAGTTGGCAGGGTGGACCCTCTCAGTTTTTCGGACCCCATCATCTCCTAATAGTCAGTTACAGTATTTATTCACGAACAACCAATATATCTGCCTCACATGTGCTTTTCATACCGTTATAGGTGCTTGTAAGGAACAGTTTAAGACGGCTCTCTGCAGTTATTTGCTGCTCTACAAGTGTTAGTCCGAACCCCTTATTCGCCTCTTCAACAGTTATCTGATTTTTAGTTTTGAACTGCTGCATTTTAATATACTCATTATAATTAACCTCTTTTTTTATAATGAGTCTATTATTATCATAAAATCCAAGTATATAACCCATACTCATTATATCTAACTGTTTAAAAGCTAAAGACTTAAGCGGCCAACAAACTATTATGATTAGTACAATGAATCCGCAGGTGTTTGCCGACCATGGTGGTCTCCAGACCCCTTATACACATGAGATGCCTGATAAAAAGCCGACAATTACAATTATTAGTAAGTGGAAATCTATTGACGACATGTTTAAGTTACATAATAGTATTCAGTGGGATTATTGCGATAAACTATATTTAATTGTGGACAAGACTGATCATACTATTCCAAATGTACCTATACATCCTAAGATAGTATTAGTTAGTACAGGCATTTCAATACCTCTACCTGATTTGATTCAGGGGCTTATTGATAAGGCTCTAATTAATAGCGAATACTATTATATAAGTAGTTCTGAGACAATTCCTACTGGTTTATGGGAAACTCTACGCTCAGGAGAATCAGGTGACCTACTTGATTTTATTTGGTCAACTGCCGCTGGCACTTTCAAGCAAGGTAGGAAAATTCATGGCCAGGCCCCAAAGCGTTCTAATATTCAGGAGTTAACTATAAATACAACAGGGACCTTTACAGAACTTTGCCGACTTGCTGCTAGATATCAGACAGATAAATCTACCTATAATCTCTTTACGCATAGGCATCCTTATACACCTGTTTACAGTATGTTTCTAGGAGCAATTAAGGCGCTAGACAATCCTAAAGTGGCAGAGATTGGGATTCTTAATGGCGCTTCCATAAGAATGTGGCGTGATTACTTTAAGAATCCCGAGATTTATGCGTTTGATATTAATGAACGGTTGCTCGAGCAGATATCTCGAGAGGGGATCGCTCGAGTGGGGCGAATCGACAGCGGCGACCCTGCCCAGATTGCAGATGCTTTTGGGGCCATGCCACCTCTCGATTTAATTCTCGAGGATGCCAGCCATAGACTCGAGCATCAGGTTACTGCAATACGTGAATTAGTTAAATATCTAAAAGTTGGTGGACTTTTAATTGTTGAAGATATCTTCCGTTCTGTACCTATAAGTTATTTCCAGGAGGCCGTTGATGCCTGCGGTTGCGAAGTCGAGGCTTATTTAATAATGCCTGAGGATACTCTACGTGCCTCACCTGGTTGGGAGAACGACCGTGTTTTGATTGTGAGGCGACTTTCTTAGCCGGTTTCCACTCGGGATAATGTGTTGGAACATTCTGTAAAAGTACTGTGCCGTCTTGATTACCAACTGTTAACCAATTTTTATTAGCTTCTCTAATTGTTTTATCTTGTGCAGCATTTGCATATGCTAAAAATATTAGTAATAATTTTAACATCTCTACATGTATATTGTGAGTTGTCTTCAGGTTGTCTTACATTAGTATAGTGCTGATGCGTATAATTTGCGTTTGACCGTACATTATCTAAAGCCCGGCACAAGTAGTTTATATAATGGCTACTCAAGCTAATGCAAATGGAAACCTTCTCGAGCTGAAAACCGTGCAATCTGGTGCCTTCCGTACCCTTGTTGAGGCCCTGAAGGAGATTTTGACGGAGGCAAATCTCGAGTTTGATGAGACCGGTCTCAAGATTATTGCAGTTGACGAGAGTCACACTATTCTGGTCCATCTCCGTCTGCACGCCGATCGTTTCGAGAACTATTACTGCCCTGTGAAGCAGATTCTCGGCGTGAATATGATGTACTTGTTCAAGCTCGTTAAGACACTCGAGAACTCAGAGTCACTCACTCTCTATTTACCCGCCAAAAACCCTAGCCGTCTTGGTATTACTATGGAGAATGCCGAGAAACAGACCACTAAGAACTATTTCCTGAAGCTGTTCGATACAAATGTTGAGGATATCAAGATTCCTGCACTCACCTTTACGAGTATTATTCACATGCCGAGCGCCGATCTGCAGAAGATCTGTCGTGATATGTCGGCCCTTGGAGAGAAGGTGGAGATCACTAGCAGCGGTGGTGATCTGATCTTCAAATGTTTGGGTGACTTCGCAGACCAGGAGACTATTATTCGTGAGAACCGCCTGATGCATGTACAGTCCTCGGCCACGAATGAGATTATTCAGGGAATCTTCCAGCTAAAGCATCTTTTCCTCTTCACTAAGTGTACTAACCTGTGTCCCTCAATCGAAATCTACCTCAAAAACGATGCCCCGCTCATTCTGCGATACACTGTGGCCAATCTTGGTGAAGTGAAGCTTGTTTTGGCCCCCCTTAAGATTCGGGCATAAGCGGCTTAAAAGTTGGCTACAAGCTATTAGTAGGTGGTTATGCTGCCTAGAGGTCCATTATAGTCAGTTGGTAGACGATCGTCCTTATAGAAATATATCTATGCTGGTGAGACGAGGGTCGTGGGTTCGAGCCCCACATGGACCATTAACAAAAATCCCCTCTGTACCTTAATGGTATGGAGGGGATTTTTTTTATTTTAGAGTGTTTAGCGTCGTTTACGAGTTATTCTTCTACGACGTTTGCCACCTTGAGTGGACAAAGTACTGTTTGCATTGTTATTATTATAATTATTGTTATAATTATTATTATTATAATTATTATTGTTATTATTATTGTTATTATTATTGTTATCATTATTGTTATCATTATTGTTATTATTGTTATCGTTATTACCAGCAGCCTCAACCGCAGCTAAATAACGGTTTCTGTTGTTAGCCCAGCGTTTACTCTGAATACGAGCGAATCGTCCATAATTTGCAGCGGAGCGACCATAAATATTTTTGCCACGTGTGAATTCTGCAACCCTGCGTGTATTATTATTCAATTGTGTCATAGTTGCGAGTTCCATTGCCAAGGTGCGCCCAGTATCATCTAACGGTTTATTTTCATCAAACCCACGAGCTTCTAAAATATCTAAAAATCTGTTAATAGCACTACTAATTTTTCTTTTAGTATATGTCATTAATGGAATAAATCTTAATAGTAGTAGCACAATATGTGTATTATTAACAAAATTATCGCCAAAATGGTCCAAGACTAAATTAATTATTGAGGGATTAAAATTTACTTCTGAGACAATATCTGCAAGATATGGTCGGCCAGTTTCGTCAACAGGTTTAACAAGATCAACATCATGGTCCAAAAAAACTTTAAAGACCTCGGGGTCTTTAATTAAAACAAATAGGGGTACATCACGCCAATACAATTTGTAATTAATATTTTGCCCATTTTGTATTAAAAGTTCGGCAACAGCCGCTATCTTACTACCCTCGGCACTGTTAATAATTTCTTTGATTGAGTTGTTTTGGGGATAGCCTGCCATTCTCAATCTTCTTAAATGATTTTCATTAATAGCATCTCTTCGTTTTGTAATTAGCCATGCAAGTGCAGTATGTGCATCATCATCAGCTAATATTTTTTTATTAATCTCGGCACCTTTTTCAATTAAATGTGCAACTACTGCAACAGAGATGTTGGGTCCATATAATGCATCAAAAAAAAGGTTAGTATATTTTTGTGCTTTTAGAGAAGCCCCCATTGCTAATGCCTCATCAATATCATGAATACGCTCTGCATCATCAGAATATCCATAACCTCTTATTGCATTCATTAATTTATTTTGCGACAACCCTGCTGCCATTCTATCTAATAGTATTAATATTACAATTAAGTATATATGATATCCTTAATTATAATAATCAAATACAAGCCCTAATTAACCTAACTGCTTATCTAGGGGATAGTGCCTATCCCCTCACCCCTACGCTTAACCGAACTGCTTATCAACATGACGGGTATAACGAATCTCATCCGCATTAAGAGTAGCATTCAGAAGGCGAATATCAGCCGGATTACTATGCTTGAAATCAGAGTTCCAAAGAGTGATAATGTTGAAACCCTTCTTAGGACTGATACAAACACCACATACCTTATTGTCTGTAGTCAGTGCAGCCTGACCGAGCATAGCCGCAAGCATATATTTATGATAGAGTTCGCAGCTGAGTGCACGTGGAATACGCATACTGTAGGACCCACCACGGATATTCCCCTTATTCTCCCAAAGGGGTGGTAGCGGGTTCTGCATCAGGAAGAAGAATCCATTCAAAACGGCTTCGTCGCTCAGGGAATCCATAAGTGCCCAGAACTCTCCAAATGTAGAAATGGACCCAATCTCCTTATAGGTAGAAGGGGTCCATTTGGCCTCTGTAGGTGAATGGTACCAAAGGGACCATGAACCTGTAGGGATAGGGGTATTGGCTTCAAACATGGCTTATAACTACTGGCTTGTTGTTATACATGTTTAGGCCCGCTGAGTGTCAATTTTTTAATCCACGGCCTCCATATCACGAGAGGCATCAACAAGACTGGAATCAGATGATTCATCATCTGATAAAGGTAGTACAGGACGCTCATGAATATCCTCTTTAGTCTCCTCAATGCCCTCAGAACGGTGAATATCCTGCTCTGAACTACTTGCACTTAGACTAAGAGTTTCTTGCTCCTCTTCAGCCACCTCCTCAGTTTCATCACCAGCCTCCGCATCACTAGCCTCTACCTCTTCAGAATCACTATCCTCGTGGGGTGACTCGCTGCGCTCGCTACTGTCTTCAGCGCCCACACCGCCGAAGGCGTTTGGACTCTGAGCATGCTCAGAGTCTGAACCCCCTTCATTATCTTCGAAGGTGGTCTCACACCATGCAAACTGACTAAAATCCTTATACATATGAAGAGACATATCCTCACCGTCATGGGCCCGAATAATCTTCAGCTGAGTATTAGCCTCATGTTGCAGAGAGGGCCAGACATGACTATTAAGACTCCATGCAGCTAAAAGCTGAAGAGGATGAGGGAATTCACCATTAGGTGCATAGAAGGTGACAGACTCCATCCAGTCACTTAGATTATACTCACAACGCTCACCCTTAATTGTACATTCAAGGTCCATCGTTAGCCAAGGCAACACCTGACGTTTAAGAGTCTCGCCAGTGCAGCTCTGGAAAACACGGTTTCGACTATCATATAGCCATGCTCCCTCACCTCGTGAACCACCATAAAAGTGATAAGGGATAGGGACACAACTGTTGTTCAGGAAAATGAAATAACGGTCAAAACCGACAAGATTGTTACAAATAGCGGAACCAAAAGACCAAACACGTTCAACACCATATTCGATAATATTGTAGATACCACAGCCAATATTAAATAATGCGACCAGCCAACTTACAGGTACATGGTCAAATGCAGCTTTATAAAAATGCATAGTTATCTGGATTTTTAACACACCTGGACTTTAGATTAGCAGGGTGTGCAAGGAGGGGCTGGACAGGGGCACGGATCAATAGGTGGTGGTGGACAGGGGTCCGGGCCGGGGCATTTTGTTAGTCCATTCTTTGGCTTAGAATCATAATAGGTTACTAAAAATACAAACCCAATTACAGCAGCCAATGCAATCCAACCAGCTATTTCACCAGCCTTTTGACAGGCAAGTGCCTGGAAAGTTAGGAGAACTGTTCCAATAACTATAGTCATTATTGCACGCTGTGTCTCCTTGTGCCAGATATTAGCCAAAAAAAGGGCGAATAACACTAGGCCCATAAATATAGTTGATATACAAATCATTTCTATTCATATAAGAGTTTTTATACTAAATTTTACTTAGATGCTGACAGTAAATTTAATGCGACCGGTTTTATCATCACGGATACCAACAGGCTCCTGAATCAGCTCACCATCAGCATCTAGACCATAAACGTTATTCTCATTGTCCAAGTAATATGTTTTACCCCGAAACTGAAACTCAGTAAGCTCTGACTCCTCTTCCTCAGCCTCTTCCTCAGTCTCTTCCTCAGCCTCCTCTTCAGCCTTAGCCTCTTCAGCTTCTGACTCCTCCTCTTTCTCTTCCTCTACCTCACTAGCCTCCTCTTCAGCTTCATTAGCCTCTTCTTCAACCTCTTCCTCACTAGCCTCAGAGGGAATAGGGCTTACCTCTTTTGATGGAATAGGCAGCGCCTGACGAGGAGTAGCAACCTTTACTAGTACCGGTTCTGATTCTGGTGTAGGGGCTGGGGCAACCTGTACATCTTCATTATCAGAACTATCAGATTCCATAAGTGCAGCCAAGGTCTTCTCAATATTCTCAAAGCGCTGCTTGAAATTACTCTCAAGGCGCTGCTCCAGACCATGAACAATCTCCATAACACGGCCCTCTAGCTCCTTTAGTGCATTCATATTACATTCATTAGCTGGGGCCTCTGTAGAGCAACAATTAGGTACTGACTGCCCATGTAGCTCCAGCATCTGTACATGTAGGAGTGCAGCATCCTTGCGAATTTTGGCATAGAAACTGTTAAATACATCATTGATAAGTTCGGACATTTGTGGCTTAAGTCTACTAGACAAATGACAAATGCCTTAAAGTCAATTTTTTGGATCATGCTTTAAATCATACCCAAATTAGGATCTCCTAATTTGGAGATTCACCGAGAGAGCGTAGCTCTCATGGTTTGCCCCCTAAAAGGGGGCTCACCGAAGGTATGGTTGCAGATCAGCTGCGTCTGATCTGCAAGTTCACCGAAGGTTATCTCCAAATTAGGATCTCCTAATTTGGAGATTCATGCACGCATCCAGTGTACTATCACGGTCCTTCAATGGCTTGGTGCGTTTCAGACGCAGCCCTTCTTCCACCTTCTTAACCCTCTCAGTATTAAGAGGAACAAACGACTTAGGAATCGTAGTTTCATAAAAGTCTATTGGTTTGGTGTCCATGGTTGCAAGTAGAGAAACCATTGGGGGGTAATGGATATCAACACGCACCTTTCCACGACGAACAGTTGCTCGGTACTCCTCAATGCTCATTTTCCCGCCAAAATGGCGCAAAACAATTCGGGCAGGAGATGGATAGATACGTCCACCAACAATGTTGGCATATAAGCGATGCAGTAACGCCACCTTCTCCCAACGCACCTGCTGGTCCTCCTTTTCATCTAAACAGAAGGCCAAAGCACATTCGGGGCAGCAGAAATTACCATAAACATGCCATACACCATTCTTTTCGTCATAGGGCAAAAACACGGGCCTCCCCTCAAACTGATGTGCACACCAGAAACATGCAACATCAGTCTTCTCAGGAACCTCTACATGTCCATGTTCACGACTATAAAGGTTCAGATCTGCACGAGTAAAAACCGGCATCGGCTCCACAATAGAAACAGGCGCAGGTGTAGCCTCAACCTGCACCTCATTTGACAACTCCTCCTTTAATGGTCCAGAATAAACATCCAGCACATTAGCAGCCCCATCCCACTGACCCTCCATACAATCAAATGCCTCAACAACACCAGGAGGCTGAGGGTCATAACGAATTGGTCCATCATGGAAAGCCACCTCAGTGCTGCTAAATGGAAGATGTGCAATAAGAGGCTTACGCTTCTCAGGTGTTAGTGAACCCTGAATACCATTAGGCCCAACAACAGCCACAACAGGAAACGACTTCTTGCGCCCACTGCGTGCCTTTACAGGTGTTACTACATCGGAAACTGGCGCAACCACAACCGGTTCGGATGCAGGCGACTCATCGGTCTTCTTAGTGATTGTGACATTTAAAGGTGAAACAACTGCTGCTACATCCGCTACCTTCTTCTTTGTTCCTTTCATCTATTTTTGGTAAGAGACTGTTATTTAGACCAGACAGGGAGAGGTCTTAAATCCAGCCGTCATCGTAAAGATAATGAGTGCAACTGTTCATGAAAATCTTAATTATGTCTGCCCTCGAGTGCAACGGATTTTCGAGCATTTTGCGGCGAACCCCAGAACAATTCAACATCTCTTATTGTATGGAAGTCCAGGCTCAGGTAAAACCTCAACCACACTCTGGCTGCTAAAAAAGATCTGGGGTGATGACCCGCTTTTTAGCCGTGTCTGTTTTATTCTCAACGCAGCAGATGAACGCTCACTCGAGGCTATCCGTGCTAAATGTATCCCTTTTATTGAGGTTGACTGGCGTGAAAAGGGTGAAACACGCCCTCGTTTCCTTGTTCTTGATGAATGTGAGACCTTAACTGACTCTGCTCAGTTGGCCCTTCGGCCCTTCCTAGATAATGACCCCAGCTCCCTATGTGTTATCTTTCTCTGTAATTCACAAGTAAAGGTGCATGAATCTATTTGTAATGCAACACTAAATATCAGATTCAATCCACCAACAAGATGCGATAGCGGTATCTCCAGCTATTTCTATAGAGGTGATCTGCGACAGCTACAGGTCCAGAAACCCACATTTAGATATATTCATAATTTCATCAATAATATGCCCTATGCAGAGTATAGCCCCGAAGAGTTTATGAGCGCACTCATCTTCTTCCTTAACTTTACATGCCTTGTTGATGACCCAGCTATCTTGAAATTCATAGAGCTCTATACAGTTAATCAAACTCTGGAATATATCTCACAGGACCATTACGAGTCTATCTATGGACGTTTCCGAGATAATGTACTGCTCCCAAAAATTGACAGCTTTAAATGGTCTCAGGAATGGCCTAAAGCCACTCAGCATTAACTACTTAAAAGAGATGTCAGCCGCTGCCGCTAAATCTGTTTACACTCGTACCCCTCTTCGTATTAGTACAATGACCGCCACAAACAATGGGCTCAGCTTTGATTTGCCGAAGCTATTCAAACTTGTGCCTAATATTATTATTCCTCTCTGGTGGCCTGGAGAGGGGATTCTGAAGTTCGAACATAAGGCGGAGGTTGTTGGTGAAAGCCACCGTGATGCACTTACAAATAGGAAGATTACTAAGAAATCCTTCTTTAATCAAAGTACTTTGGTTGTTAGGCGTTGGGTATCAGATGAGCGGGGTTGGAAGGAGGTGAACATTAAACTATTTGGTAATGGTTCTGTTCAGATGACCGGCATTCATTCAGAGGAGTTTGCATCAGAGACTTTGCGCTGGCTCATTAAGGAGTGTGAAAAGCTACCTGAATCACCGTTTAATAGTCCACCTACAGTTAATAAGATGAATGTACAAATGATTAATAGTGACTTCTCTCTTGGTGTTCCTCTACAATCAGAGATTATTCATGCTATCCTACGAGACAATTATGGCCTATTCAGTATCTTTGAGAAAACCCTGTATCAGGGGGTAGACACTAAGTATTTCTACAATAAGAAACGTCCTGCAGGCACCGATGCAGGGATCTGCGGATGCGAAACACAATGTAAAGGTCAGGGCAACGGAGATGGTGAGGGGCAATGTAAGCGAATCACTATTAGTATCTTTCAGACCGGCAATATTATCATTACTGGTGCACGAAATATGGAGCAGATTAATGAGGCATACGACTATATCAATAAGGTGTTTGACAAGCATGCAAAAGAGATTGTGTTGCCTCCCCCACCACCTGTTGTTGAGGCCCCTAAGGAGGAGGCGCCTAAAGTAACCATTAGGCGTAAGAAAGCTGTCGTCTAATAAATAGATGGCGTTTGCCCCTGTTGCTCGTAAAGCGGTCACACCCTATAAATCTGCAATCTTTTTTGAGAATTCGGTCGAGCAACAAGCAGCTATAGTTAGGCGCTGCCCATCTGTGAAAATTGTGAAAGATTCACTTGATGAGGCACCGGCTGACTCCAAATTCATAATTGTTGCGATCCCTGAGACCGAGCCTCCACCTATAGTTTCCGTTACATCTCTCCCTTTTTATGATGAATTTAATGAATATATTGTTCGTAATAATATTAAGGATGAGACCTATGATGCAGTATCGGGTGTACAAGAGAAGCATATTAGTAACATTTTAAGACCGTGGATTGCAAGTCGTACAGAGGGTCCTAATGTCGCAATTTTTGATTGGGATCGAACAACAACTGTTGTAGAGGGTATTCGTTTGAAATCGGATGTAAGTGGCCTTGAATTTTTAGGCACAGACCCTACTCAATATTACATAGAATTGCTAACTCATGTTTGTGGTGGTGATGTTCGACTAGCAGAACTCCAAGTTATGTTTAGAGAGATTATTGAAGCCGGCATACATATTATGTTTTTAACAAATAATCCCTCTGGTCGCTATCTTATGTTTGATGAAATGATTCAGGTGCTTGTTGGTGCTGCAAAGCCTGCCTATTCCATAATTGTATCACATGGTGCCCCTTATGGTGGTATTAAGGCTAATGTATTTTCTGTTGCACCACAGTTTTCTGAGATGGGGTGTAAAAATAGGCCTCCAGTACAATTGGCTCCGTTATCAAGGCCAGTTGCATTTCAGTCATTTGCCCCTATTGCACCACCTAAATTATTCCCTAATGGCACTGAAAATCTCTATGGGGAACTGGATGGTGGTCGGCGGCGACGGACAAAGAGGCGACGTAGTAAGACTTTGAGGCGGATGATGCGGCGAATGATGCGGCGGTCCAGACGCAACGGCTGCGGTAAAACCCGCCGCACGCTTCTCTAACAGTCAGCAGATATAAAATGAGCAGTACCCCGGCGACCAATACTACTACGGCTGCTACCCCTTCAGCTGCAACACCAGCTGCTACTACACCTGAGATTATGCCCGCTGCTGCCACCCTTCAGCATGCAGCTCGTCTTGCTCTGCAGAACGATAAGCCTATTCAGCTCGACTATTATGTTGAGACCCATCTGGGTAAGGCATTCCTTGGTGAGGATGTAGACACCAAGGAGCGTGTACTTGTCAAGAGCAAGGATGAGTTCACATCTATGATTCAGAAGACCTTTAAGGTTGGTGATGATTTCCTTGTCATGACTGAGAACACCATCTACATTGTTAGTGGCAAGATCACTAAGAAGCGTATCTCTATGGCCTCCCTTCTTGGTGACCTTTAAAGGACCTGATAACATATAATATTACATTTAAGATAATATAATATCATAATTGTAATATGGAGCAACTGCTTTCTAAAGCTATTTATGAAATTGAGGATGATGAAGCGGCATGCGATGCTTTATGGGTTTATGCCATTAAGCTGGAGGCATATTCACCTGAATGGCATTATTTTGTAAATATTCTAGAAAAAGTGTTAAATGCAGATTTATGCGATAAAGATATGGATGATATTGATGATATTATGGTTATAAATGCACTAAGGAAAATACATTTACGGTGCTCCATAAATTTGATATTACGCCAGGCACGTAGAGCAGAGTAAGCCACTATGCAAAAAACAATTACAGAGATGTTCGGTCATGAGCGAGCACGCTCATTGTCGCCACCAAGGGCACCTAGGGCCTGCCGTCTTGGAATCCTTGGTAATAAAAAAGATATGACTAGTGAGCTGGCCGGTGAGTTAATGCAATTACTGATTGAAGATATAGGTACTCCACAATCTGTAATTGTTCCAGTTGGAGGCAATAGTTCGGTCTATATTGAGGGTTGGGCAGAAGATAATGAGATTCCTGTAATGTTGTGTGAAGCGGATTTTATGAAAAATGGACGCATGGCTGCGGTCTACCGTGATGCACAGATACAGCGTGAGGCGACACATTTCATGGTATTTGGCGGCCCCAGATCACAAAAGCCATTACAGGTAGCTCGGAGTCTAGCCAAAAAAGGGAAAACGGTGTATTATCTGGCATATGGTTCCACTGAGATTGAGGAGATTGTACATAAACCAGATGAGATTATAGCAGTGAAAAAACCAAAATCAAGCTCCAAGACAGCCTAGAGCCCCATCTTTACCCCATAATCTTGGAACAAATATACCTAATTCAATCTTACTTATAGCTTCATGCTCAACCTGCTGGTCTCTCTTATCAAGAAGCTCTCCATTTTTACTAAATAGATTGACCTGCTTAATCCAAATTCCATTATCTTCACTTACTGAACGTTGAAGAACTCTACCACAAGGTAGTCTACGCATTTCAAAACTTTTATACGCAGTTGCATCATTTTTATTATAGCGACTGTTACTGGCAATTAAATGTATTGCTAAAATTACTATAATTACACCTACAATAATTTTAACATTAAGGTTCATTTATCTATTAAGATATTAAAAAAGCCTTGATGTGGGCTTTAGAGCACGGTCACAAAGGAGATAGGCAACAAGTGATAGGAATGCTGCCAGTAAACCCTGTAAAACAAGGCCGAGACCCTGCATTATCTTCATTGTCGGAGACATCCCCGATAAGAAGGGGATTACAAATGCTGAAATTACGGCGAGAACACCGACCACAGCTGAGAAGACAAAAACAAGGTAATAGGTGTTGCAAATCGTGTTGTTGGTGATTCCTTTAGTCCATTCCGGTTCCATTTTTTCTATTAACTGTTGATATTTAATTGTGCGTTATTTGTAGAAATGGCCAAATCCAGACGTAACCGTAAGAACCGCTCACATCGGAAAAACTCCAGACGCAACCGTAAGATGTATTACGGTGGTGCATGCTCTCTTGCCTCTGCCGCCCCTGTTAATGAGCAGTACGGCGCTGCAATGATGGCCCAGTCTCTTGCTCAGGGTAATCAGTTCGCTACTATGACCCGTCCTTACCATGGAGGTCGTCGTACCGGTTGTGGTATGATTCGTGGTGGTCGCCGTGCTGGTTGTGGTATGATGCCCCAGGCTGGTGGTTGGGCTGATATGACTGCACCTCTTGCCGCTGTACAGGAGGCTGTTAAGAATGTAGCTGCTCTTGCTGGTGCTACCACTGGTTCTGCCTCTGCCGCCCCGGCTGCTGAGGCCCCTGCTGCTCCTGCCGCTGCTGCCCCTAGTGCCTCTGGTTCTGCTGCATTAAAGGGTGGTCGTCGTCGTCGTAATAGCCGCAAGAACCGTAAGGGCTCTCGTAAAAACCGTCGCAGTAGCCGCAAGATGTATTATGGTGGTATGGCACCTATGTCCATCTTTGGTAGTGAAGGTACTGATGTAAATCGTGCCTCTGCACATTTAGCCGGCCAGGATGCCGCTCTTAATGAGGCTCTTGCATATTCCAAGGCCAACCCTCAGATGGGTGGGCGTCGTCGTAGACGTGGTAGCCGCCGTGGTATGAGAGGTGGGGCATTTTTAGAGGGGGCCCCTTACACACAGACCTCAAGCAATATGCTTCTTGCTGACTCTCCTGCCGCTACTGCCCAGGCCGCCAAGATGGAGTCTCCTGCCTGGACCGGTGTCCAGCAGGGTACTTTCCTTGGTTAAATATTCCTTAGAGTTTGATACCAAATAACGAGGCCAAATAGGCCCGTCCCTCATCACGTAACTTTTCACGTTCACCCGGCTTCGGTTTAACTTGAACAGTAACATATAGATTATCATATTCACTGTCACTTTTAGACATACCTTTGGCCACAGGCATACCTATACCCTTAAAGGTGAGGCGCTCACCATTCTGAGTCCCACAAGGTATCTCAATCTCCACGGGCTCTTTACGAGGATGCTCATCTAAAACAATCTTACACCCTACAAGTGATTCACCTAAGCCAATTGTAATAGTGGTCTCCAGAGAAAATCCATTACGTACCCAGTCTTCACTTTCAGCCTCGGTCAGAATCACATGCATATCACCCGGTCGCTCATAGCCATCCTCCTCAGAGCAGGCCTCAGGAAAAACAATCGTATGACCGACAGGCATTCCAGGAGGAACAACAACCTTTAATTGTCCTTTTTCAGGTACCTTGCCACGTCCACTACAAGGCTCACAACGGTCTTTTCCACGCTGACCTTTCGCACGACAACTATTACAGGGTCCAACACTATTAACAACCATGGGTCCCATCTGGATGACACTGGTTAGTTGACCAGAACCACCACAGTCCCTACATGTCTCCATTGAACTAAACCCTTTTCCTGCACAATCATTACAGTTACGAAGCCGCTCGTAATTTATATCAAATGAGTGACCATAATAAAACTGCTCCAATGTTAATGGTATTGGTCGCAGTTTTGGAGGAGCCTTCTCCTGTCGTTTTTGAGACCCACCCTTCTCCTTAAAAAACTGCTCAAAAATATTGCCGATATCTACATTTACAGGGAATTGAAAGGGAAACCCGCCTTGAGGGAAAGGGGGTCCTGGAGGAGGACCAGGCTGTGAAATACGATCAACATCAATCCCAGCATCGTAGGCCTGGCGTAGCTTTGGATCGAGTAAAACCTCTTTCGCCTTCTGCACACGCTTAAAAATCTCCTCATTACCACCTTTATCTGGATGGTGCTCGAGCGCAGCACGTTTATAGGCTCTATTAATCTCTTCAGATGTGGCTTTCTCAGACACACCTAAAAGTTTGTAATACTCTTTTGAAGACATCTAAGGCTAAAGGTGTGTCAGAGTTTAAATTGATTAAACTCCAACAGGTGTGTCAGAGTTTAAATTGATTAAACTCCAACAGGTGTGTTAGAGTTTAAATTGAATTTACAGAATCTGTATAAGGAAATGGATCCATTATTTGGATATGATGATATTGAAAAGAGATTACAGCGGTTTTTCATTAAACCGGGTCATATATTTCTATTAGGCAATAAGGGAGCAGGAAAAACCTCAATTATTAACAACTTTCTAAGACAGTATTTTATGCACCATTATGGTACATGCGCCAAGAATCTTCATGATGAGCAAGATATATTTTTCATGAACAGTCATCAAGATCGTGGTATTCATACAGTTAGAAATGTTCTACTTGATTACGTCAGACAACCCACAAGGAAACCTGGTTCTGTCCGCTGGATTGTTATTGACCATCTTGAGTCTTTTCCCGAGCTGAGTCAGCAGGCTTTGCGGCGTCCAATGGAGCTCTATTCTCATGTGGCCTGTTTCATCTTTATTGGTACAAATAAATCGCAGCTTATTCCCCCACTCCTTAGTCGCTGTCAAAATATTAATTTACCAGATATACAGATAGAGAATATATTACCAAAACTACTAGAAAAATATAAAGTTAGTGACGAGATTTTACCAACCGATACACAGACCTGGCTTGTAAGTCATTCTGGAAATCTGATTCGCCGATTCTGTCAATATCTACAACTAATTGTGGATTTCTTTCATAACTATAATGGTCCAATAATTAAGGACCAGCATGCATTTATTTTAGAGCTCTGCTCTATCCCCTCTTTCGAAATCTATATTCCACTTATTAAAAGTATTCTCGGCAAACAGACAAATGAAATATTAAAAAATCTAACTCGCTTATGGATTATTGGTGAGAGTTTTGAAGATGTGTTTGCAACCATTAAGAAAATGATAGATATGTTCGGTTATGCTGACCTTAATGACGGTATGCGTATCTACGAGTTTTTAATGAAGGGCTGGGTACAGTATTCTCAGGGATATACAACCTATAGGTCTCTTTTGGTAACAGCGTTATAATTTCCCATAATTATTAATAGTATTTAGTAGAATGGGCGATAATATTTTTCGAGAGGTCCCTTCTCGAGAGTCTGTGCTCGAGTGGTTGAGAGCTCTACAGATCGAGGGCTTTCAAGATTCCCATCCCTTCAACGAATTTACATTTCCTCGAGAGCCGTTCTCGAGACTGCTGCTCGAGATACAACCCTATTATTATCCTTGTAAAGCTAAACTCTATCTTGAACGTAATATGACTATGCCTAGAATCATTACTATTCTACGACAGCTTCTACGACCATTTAATTATACTGTTCGTACTCATGAACGTTTTATTCACAATAAAAAGTCTTATGAGTATTATATTAGTCCAATGGAATCTGTTCATTTTACAGCACCTTCTACAAATATCTTATCATTTGATTAATTTGATAAACTGTATTTTAATAGTTGTGCAAATACAAGGTCAGATTCAAGAATCTGATTTTCACTCATTCTCATGAACCAACCATATTGAGAACGTAATTCAATGTCCCGCATAGGCAATGCAATGTAAATCGCCTCTGCAGGAACATCAAACGGCATAGTACCATTAGAAAGCAGGTCCTCTACCTGTATACGACGGCCGGCACGACCCTTTCTAGCAAGCTCAGCACTAGGAACATTTATGACCACATCTTTCTGTGCTGCAAACAGACGAGTATAATCCCACTTCGCATCGCCCCGTATCTGTGTACCACCGCCGGCATTATCTAGACGCCGCCGGCAAATCTGCTCCCATGATACAAATAAGGGGTTGTTAGGACCAGGTACCCAGATTGCCCTCATACCAGGTACAGCAGTACCGCCAGTTCCACTGAAGGTCTCATCCAAATCGGTGCCGAAAAACATAATCTTATCCTTGGGGAGTTCACCGAAACCCTTAAGTGCAATAGACCCAGAATCTAGCCATAGACCGCCATATTTTGCTAATACAGCAGCACGAATCCAATTCAATTCAGCGGGCCCAACATTTGCTATCTTACCCTGCACTCCACGTAACTTTGCAGGTAACCATTCATCGCCAAAGCGCTCTACAAGTCCATCTACACCAGCTATCACCTCCACTCTGTAGAATTTACCATTAGCACGTACAATGCTCTCATAACAGAGATTCAAAAACGGCTTGTTCAATGCCCTGCTGCTACGAGCACCAAAATCCAACCAATGACGAGAATTCACCTGCGAATTATCGTAATAGAGCCAGAGCGGCGGCAGCTCCATGCCACGCTCAAACAACTGCTTATCAACCCATGGATTACCCTTTAATGATTCTCTGACCATATATGCACCGCCCAATAAAGCGATTAGGACAATTACTGATAGTGTAATCCATAACTTGTCGTTAATCATTCCCTAACTGTTAATGTGGTTTTTACAGGCCCGCTACAGGGACGGAAGGCGGGTGACCTGCTTAATGCAGGCTTACTGAGTAATCGCCAGACGCTTCATCCGCTCAAAATACTGTGTAGATGCAACATCCTCCTGCGCTAAACGCCGTAACCGTTGAGCCTCACGCATCTCCTGCTCAGCCTTGTGCTGCTGTAATGCAGCCATCTCCTGCGGACTCATCGCCTTCGGCCCAGCCTTATACTGTGCCTTATAATCCTTCAGATTACGCTCCTCAACATGCACATTAGCAACCTGGTCACTAATTGTGTTTTCTGAGGTATAAGCGGCCCGTAAGTCAGTGTATTTCAATGATGCATTCGCCGGAGCTGTATAGTTATCCGACTTATCACGCCCCAATGTAACACCACCATTATAAGAGTTGAGAGCCATGGCCTCAGGATGTACAATTAGGGCATTTGAGTTAGAAGCACGCTTCTTAGCCTCATCTTCAAACATCTTGTTAAAGACATCTCGATTATACTTCCCTCCAAACTTCGGCCCACCGGCTCCGCCCTGCTGCTCATCCTTCAACCAATCACCATAACCATCATCATCAGGGTCTGGTATACGAGTCTGCTCATATAACTGATTGAAGGCATTCATATTCAGATTCTTAGGGTCCAGACGAACAGGTGCCACATGCTCCCAGGCCTTACCCTCCTGCTTTCTCTCCTCCACAATTGCAGCCGGAGCAGCAACAACACCATCAACCTTACGGGTACCACGTATACGCCTTAAAATCTCGGTCAAATATGCAAATGCACGTGTCACCGCCTCAAACTGCTGCTCCGATCCCCCCTTATCAGGATGAGCCCTAAGTGCAGCCTTTTTATATGCACTTTTAAGTATATCTTCCGTTAAATCATCCTCCTCCTTAATATGTAATACAAGTAGACATTGCTGGAAATAGTCCAATGCCTTCGCTGATGGGGTCGCAGATACAACCTGCCAGGCGGGGGCCTGTGGTTGCTCTTTATAAGTTGTTAACTGTTGCTGTGGAAGATGCTGCCGTTGCACATCCATAAGTGATGGAACTCTACCCCCAGTCTGCTGCTGAATAATATTGTAGGCAGCCTGGGCAGGGCTAGGTAATGCCTGTCGCTGCTGCTGTTGCTGCACCTGTAACATCGGAAATGCCACTGGCTCGCCTGTGCGAATTGCACGTATGTAGTTCAGATAAGGGCCGTAGAGGCCAGATCGTTTTGCCGCCTGAACATATTCTGGCCCCTGTAAAAGTGTTTCAAGTGTCTGTACACGTTTAACATGATCTCGCATTTGACAAAGACCATTATAGATATTAATATGAGATTGCGAAAAACCTGCACCCATTCCCTGTTTTATAGCATTTGATTATCCTGTAACACTGACCGCAGCATCTTAATTGTCGGTATGGGTATTTCAGCCTCGCATTCCCAGAAATGACGCTTTCCAAAAGAGTAGTAGTGCCATTCCGAAGGGAAATAATGAGCACCCTTCAATAGAAATTCACGCTCCTTACATTTAGGAATCAACCAATAACTCTCCTTCGGTAAAACAAGCGCCAGCTGCTCAACAGCCTTTGGTGGTAAACCATTAGGGGCCGGCATATCCTCAAACACCTGTCCACCACGAGCCTTTAAAAGTCCAGAGACAGCCGCAAATAAAGGGGCAATAGGATAGTTATAGACCCAGTCATAATCTACTGCCATACAATCTTTACAGTAATATTGGAATACCCATGAGATTGCCATTAAATACTGCTTCGCCGAATCCTCAAGATAATGTGCCTCTAGACCCGCAGGTGCCATTAAAGCAACATTACAGTAAACACGCATCCAATCACGACGTAGTTTAGTAGTACCCTGATAAAAGAGTTGTCCATCATTTGCTGCGGTCCATTCTAATGGTCGGTCATTCATCTTCGCTCGAGCAGCATCAGCCGCACTCGAACCAATCTTAGATGGTTTAGCCTCCATCTTTCTTTTCACAGCAACATAAACAGCCTTCTGCTCATCTCGAGCGAGCCACTCGAAGATTCGAGACCACCCCTGGTCACTCAATTCACCATTCTCTAACAGTCTCAGTCCCTGTCCATGAAGACGCCGCAGATACTCGAGCAGACGTTCATGACCATCCTCCTTAATACGTAAACCAAGACCATTGGGGACAAAATCATTACCCAAAATAGTCATTGCCAATGCATATTCCAGAAGCCAGGTCTGTCCATCAATTGTAGCATCCTTTTCACCCAATAACGCACCCTTAAGTGTATTCAGCGAAAGCCAGACCAACTCAGTTTCATCAGACCCCTTTACCTCCTCCTCACGCAAAAAATAAATAGTCATTCCACTGCAAAACATCTGATTGTTCAGCAGTCCCAGCACAAAAAGATCACCATCCAACCCATAGATTGCCACATTCTGCCTTGACGGCAACCCTCTCATGAAACTCATCACCTTATGCTCACCTTCACCCAACTCCTCAGTATCACTAATAGTTGCTGAAGGGAATGCACAACGGAGCGCATCAGCTAAAGACCGCATGAAAGCGGTCCCAGGGGTGATTGCATTCGTATCCCAACTCTTACCATTACGCAGTCCTGCCGCTTCCTCCTCCTTTGCAAGAACAATAGAGCGAAAACGACGCATACGCTGCTGTCTCATCTTTGCTAAAGGTACAACGCCATCAATAGCAATATAGACTCGTGATTCAGCTACATTGGCCGTGCTCATAACAGAACCGGTGTAGTTGATTACCTCATTTATAAAGTTTCTCTCCCAATCCTCACCACCAATAACACCAGTATAAGGTGGCATATTACGCAGCACCTGATAAATTAAACAGTTATAGTCCATTAAAAGCCAGTCTAACTGCGGACGTTCACAATATAAACCCTTAACGGTTCTTGCCAATTTTCTATAATACGACGGAATACCCATATTGAGCCTCTCTTAACTTTTAAACGCTATCAGGGTTTATACTCCCAACGGCGTTTCTATCACATCATCAGAGTATGGCGACAGGTATATATGAATTCTCTAAAAAAGTCTTTTTAGATACTATCAAACCAACAGTTGCTGAGGGTATGCGACTGCTACCAGATTCACTATTATATGGTACTGGTATTTTAACATTAATTACATACCAAACCCCCATGTTATTCCTCTTTATTCTCACATTTATTGCATTTCTAGTAAGTAACCTATTATCATCTGCTGCTAATACATTCTTCCCTCAAGAGACCACCCCGGCCACCATATCACAAGACTGCTTAGCCGGCATCTATACACCAACAGGGGCCCGCATCACCCTGCTTTCAGATATGGCCAGTCCATACGGCTTCCCATCCATGCCGATGTTTATTTTATCCACATTTGCTCTATACTGTATTTCAAGCTTAATGCAACAGAGTGAGGTTTTGACACAATTAGGTGGAGATTATGCTGCAAAGCTACCGGCCGCTGCCTTCTTGAGTGCCATACTTGTAATTGGCTTAATATATTATTTGATGAATAATGGTTGCAGCAGCTTTATGATTATTCTTTTCTCTATTGTTGCCGGCGGCATCCTTGGTGGTGCTGCATCATTTATATTCTCGCTAATTTTTGGCCAAGAGGCAATTAATATTCTGGGTCTACCTCTCTTTGTTACTCGTGATAGTACTGGCCAACCGATGTATGTATGCGCTGCAAAGAACTAAATACATGACAAATAGATGGATCTGTTACAAACCCTTTATCGGATAAAAGAATTTTTAACAGCAGGAATTCAGAAGTTCCCGCTAATTATAGGCTCCACAACACTGGGTCTTGCATGTGGAACTGCAAATGTTGGATATGTACTCCTCTTTATATCTATCATTTTAATTGTTCCTATCGCTGAACAATTCAGCAATATAATATTAAAACCTCTTTTCACGATGATTATTGATTTTATTGTTGGTCTATTTGATAAAAATGGAAACTTTAAGATTGATTGGACCCCTAAAAATGGTGCCGCAATCTGTCGTGCAGCTGGTGAGACCTCTGGAGGTGCTTTCCCGACAAACTACATGGCAGTGCTCTTCTTTGTCTTTGGTTACACCTTCTGGAATGGCCTATCTATCTACAATTATGAGTCATCTGTAAAGGATTCAGATGATAAGGTACAGGCTAGAAAAGCCCATGCCATAATTGGAATGATTGCCAGCTTGACGCTGCTCCTGATTTTCTTCATTGTACGTGTGATGAGTGGATGTGAGCATTGGCTCGGTATTATGTTCGGTATGCTGTTTTTCGGTCTTGCTATCGGTATCTTTGAGTTTTTCCGTGTTTGTGGCCTTATGCGCCTAGTGGACCTTTATGGCATTGGCAGCAGATTAATGCCGCTATCTGTGAATGTAGAGACCACCAAGGTCTGTTTCCCTGTAGATCAGGCACCAACACCTGCTAAAGCCGCTGCAACAACCACAGCAGCTACAACAGCAACAACCACAGCTGCCACCACTACAACAAGCAACCCCTAAATTTGAGCTTTAATAATGCACAATTATGTCCCCAGCCAAAATCATGTCAACTGGAGATTATGTTATTCCCCGTATATTATGGGAGTCTCTTGAATCAGCATTATATGCTGAATCAAGAAACTTTGTTCGTTCTATTGCCAATACACTACATGTCCCCCAGGCAGATCTATTAAAAGCTGTTTTCCCCAGCAAAGAGCAGTTCAAAGTTGCATTATATGAAACCGACGACTGCCGTGAATGTCATGCAACCGAAGAGCATCCAACAAATTCAGAGATCGCAGTCCGTTGCAGAAAACCGGTGTTCCCTGGTGATAACTTCTGTAAACAACATAAATATAGCCGAAACTCCCTACAACTTAAGATTGAACCACCCATCGTCTGGACGCCACTAAAGGTCCCTCCAGAGCTTCCACCTTTATGGACTGATGGGACAGGCGCAGTCTTTAATAGTAAACGTGAGCAGGTTGGATATATTCAAGATGATACATTGATTATGATTGATATAACTGAATAATAAAGCAGGGCTTAATAAATTAATATAATAATATATAAAAAGGGCAAATGCTTTTTCAAGATTTACCTGAGGATTTTCAGGAGATTTTCCAAGAGACAAGACTGCAAGAGCGACTGCGCCAACTATTGGAGTTTGAACCAGAGCCTGCTGAACCATCCGCTAAACGCCGGCGTGTTGAAGAGACCGATAACCCTAATGACAGAATATATGCTCTTCTAATTATTGAAATACGGTGTCGCAATGCATTCAAAAAACTTTTAAATGCCTGGCTAAAACAACGAGCAGATAAAATTCCATTATCAAATATTGACACAATTACATTAGCACCTTACTCACAACCATTAATTGTATATAATCTAAATCAGCGCTCTCGTCACTGTTTTGAAACTAAAACCCTTATAACAAATATCTTTCATCAATTACGTTATTCTTTTGGTGGATTTCCAAAACCTATGACACCACTTAATCCCATTACAAATCTCCCTTTTTCATCAGGACAACTCTTACATATCTTTGATTCTGCCCTTCGATTAGGATATTATTCAAAAGAGTTCATGGCTTTTAGAGCAGCTGCATTCGACATTAATCTCTATAACTATTTACAAGAGCGCCCATTACGTTTTGCCGCTATCCAAGAATTCATTTATGGACCAAATCATCAACACCTTATGCTAGAGGAGCTAACCAATTTCATTGTAGCGTCTGGCAATAAACGCAATATACATTTATCGGGTCTAGAGATAGGTCGTCTCTCTTTTGGTCTAAGGCGACCATGTGACTACATCAATCAATGGCTAAGGATTTTTGCAGAGTATTTACAATATGATTTGAAGGGTACTCAGCCCGTGCGTTACTGCCCAGAGCAGATAAAAAAGAGCCGTGCATTAAGCTCTGAAGTTGATATTTTGGTTTCTAATTTGCGAAATTATGTTGCTTCACAAGCACCTGCTTATAATATATATCTTGCGGAGCGTCGCCAGGCTGCACAGGCCGCACAACCTATAGAGGTTATTGAAGAGGAGGAAGAGGAGGTGTATGATGAACTAGAGGAGGAGGATGATACAGTGATTTTTGCAGGCGGCACAATTGATACAACCTTCCAGCTACTTTTACAGAGATTGCTAGGTCCAGGGGGTCCTCTACATCGCTAGCTTAGTCATCTTCCCTAACAGTTGTCCTATGGCTGCATCTGGCACCATAGCAACAAAGGCCTCGGGTGCCAAATCAACCTCAATATGACCTTTAGCAATTAGAGCTGTATCAATATGTTGCAAGAGTTGGCTCATGTCCCAGCCATAATCAACCTCACGAATATGGAATGATGTAACAATTTCACTAACTGTATATCCTGCGCCCTCAAGGAAATACATTGGGTCAGAGGGGCTACGCCATTTATTCAGCCAGCGCCGCCAATACAGCTGCTCACCAGGATTATTTGGTCCATGACCGTGACTTTTTGCCCGCTCCTCCAATGACCATTCATCAGGAATATCCTCAGGGAAGGCCACCTGGCAGAAATGCTCCCATCCCTCATCAGAGTTACTTGCCTGCATTGCATGCCAAAGGGTGTTCCAGAAATCACAGTCCGTTAAATGTTGGAATGTCCTGAACTGATGCCCAACATCCTCAATAAACCAGGTATCAGTACTCTCAGTGTACGGTAAACAACCCCTATGAGTGTCTAGATATAGACAGCCAGCAGGGATACTGTAGACACGCCGCTGTTTTGTACCACACACCTCCTCATATAGCTCTAGCTGATGGAGAATCTTCGGCGGCAGCTCCTGCAAAGGCGCAAAGGAGGTTTGCCATTTATCTGCCCCTGCATTTGCAATGGCCATAATCATAAAGCAGAGCGTCATACAGGTTTGACCCGGATAATTCAGACCCGACCAGGCAGGCAATGTACGAGCCGCCTCCATTAGCCGTGTAGGGGTATGCGGATTACCTATAGCATTCAACCATACCTGTAGATAGCCAAGTGCATATCCAGGGCGACAGTAAGGTACAGCCCAAAGGGCACCACGTACCTTGCCTTGATAAAGTGCACGACACATATAGGCCTCATACTTGTTTGCCACACTAAGTGTAATATAACTTTCCACCCACTCGGCTGTAACGCCAGGTTTAAGTAGCTGTGGAGGGCGCTCAGTGTCTGCAAGTGCAATAAATGATAGGCCAAGAAGAGAAAGGTCCACCTCAGAGGGCTGCATCTTAGCCAGATTGTAACAGAGTGTGATTACTGAATCACGGTCCATAACATCACTTGTAAGTATGTGATGGGCAATGTAAAACCACTGCAAATTCGAGACACCATATCTAATTAAATAGACCTCAATCATTGCTTTGAGGCCTGCCTCTGTCTCTCCTGAGTCAATAAGCTCAAGGAGCCAGAAGATGGCTTGGTCGATACGCCGCTCAATGCAGCAGAACTGCAAGGCGGCAATAACTTCGTCGAGGACGTAGAAATGGCGTGTTAAGATTGTCATTGGAATGCACAACTTTTCTATTCCGGTGCGCCCGCTATCATTTTTTTCGCCCCCGCAACTATTATTAGATGTCTGAATTCATTAATCTACAAAATGCCAACATGGTGCGACCTCGGCTATGGCTCGGAAACTATGCAGCTGCAAGAGATGAAAGATTTATACAAGCAAATAACATTAACGTGGTATTTAATTGTACAAAAGATTTGGAGTATTTACAAACACCGGCTGTGCAACGCCGTTATAGAGTACCAGTAGACGACAATTTACGTGATGAAGAGATTATTAACATGGAGAGATGGGCACCCGAGATTATTATGCTGCTAATGAAGGAATACAAAAACGGTAACACCATACTTGTTCATTGCGCCGCCGGCATGCAACGTAGTGCTGCCGTTGTAGCAATGCTCCTAATTGTTTTAGAGGGCCTCACACCAGACCAGGCCATTGCCGCTGTCCAGGAAAAGAGAGCTATTGCCTTCAGACCATCGGCTAATTTCAGGCGCAGCATACATGGATTCCATCAATATTATCATAAAAAGGTTATTCCAAGTCTGGCCGCCTCCAAGAAGAACAATTAATATCTACATAAAAGTTCTCATTAAAACCAATTGCATCACGACTGTTAGTGATATGCATCTGGTCTGAATTTGACACACAGAAGTTTTCACCAGTAGGGGGCGTACCATGAACAACATATTTTGCATTAAATGATGGACACATACTACCAGTAATAACGAGAGAATCGTTTGTGGCCTCGGACAAAATAAAGTCTGAGTCCTCTGCTGCAAAATAGGTATTATAGTTTTGTGGGAACATTGGGCTTCCAATAATCTTCAACCCCATAAAAGTAAGAACCTCATTATTAAGGTGATCAATCTGGTTTTCTTGACAGCGACCCTCAAACTCCCAATTTAGCCAACGAAAATCCTCATTTGTTTTTGCAGAAGAGAACTCAGTAAGATAAGGTACCCAATAGATTGCTGTAAATCCCTGGTCCCAAAATCTCTTAACATTAGTCCATGTCTTTTTATTTGTAATAGAGCCAAAGTTGCCGGCCAAAATAACCGATGCATTGCCATGTAATTGCACCTTTGGCACAATCCCCTTAAGATTGCTATAAATATAGAAACGATGCATACTACTTACTATTATATCACAATTAAATGTTTAGGCCAAATGAAGCCCACAAACTTTTCGTAGGTGTATGTATTGTTTATGTAATTACAATTACATATACCTACGAGTGACGAGGACCCGCCAAAACACCCCTTTTTATAACCTTCCATTAGATATGTCAGCGACAGCCGCTGTATTTTTTAGTGAGAGTGTACTTTCACTAACACCAATTCTCATAAAAAAGGTCCCTACAACCCTTAATACGCAAACACTTGCCCGCTTTCTAGTCTATCCACTCGCCGCCCTCATTGTCAGCGGCGCTGGCCCATTAAAAGCCGCCTACAGCCACGGCATTGCAAAAAATATTGGCCTCGGTGCTATAAATGTAGCACATATTGCATCAAGTTACTTAGCCTTCAAGGAATTACCGGCAGGCATAGCTATGTCTCTATTCTATACATATCCTCTCTGGAATCTTTTCGGTGCAGCCCTCTTCTTCGGCGAGGCCTTCCCTTGGCACCTGTTCCCAGTTGTCATTGTTGCTCTCCTCGGTGCTGTCCTCGTCGCCTTCAGCAGAACACCTGAAGAGAAAAGCAACAACAAACCGCTGAACATTAAGGGTATATCCGCAGCCCTTATTGCGGCCCTAACAGAGACCGCCATCTTCTTGGCGGTGAAAGCCGCCGGCGCCGCAAATAGCCCTTTCACCTCTGTTCACCAGATCTATCTTGGTGGTCTCCCCCTCCTTGCAGCCTATTTGTTCCTACAGTCCGATAAACCCGAAGAAAAGATTGATACATCTATCAAAAACTGGATTCCCCTCATTCTTTTTAATGGTCTTCTAGGTTTCACAGGCTACTGTCTCCGCTTTTGGTCAATCCCACGACTCAGTACAATCTTATACAGTATTCTAAGTATGTTTGGTGTATTGGCTGCATTCGCCTGGGGCCATTTCCTGGCTGATGAACAGATACAGGGTCAGGGACTTTTAGGGGCAGGTATCTTAACAGCCGCTATTGGTTATTTGAGGTATGTTACACATTAAAGGACAGGGACCACTAAGGTTGACGACTGAAGTAACGCAACCGAGCCTCTCGTGCCCGCCTCTTCTCATCCTCTGTTGGTGGTGCAGGGGGAGCAAGCTCATGAACAACCTCATTAATTTGCGGCAATGTTGGAGGTGACTCCTCTACAGGTTCCATTGGAATAGGTGGTGTAGTAAGCGGTTCTACATCATGACTCACATTAATTGTAAGAGCCACCTCATCTGTTAGACGCCCAATCATCAGCTCATCTCCATCTTCACCAATTACATGTTCAACAATAACGGTTTCACCATTAATTTTGAACCAGATGTTGTTATGGAGAACCTTGAAATCATAGAAATGCTCCTCTAGCACATCGTTGACATTCTCCATAGCAGTAAACATGCGTACCACGATCTCCTTAATTACAGGCAACTCACCTATATCCACCTTCTCTACCTTTACCTTTTCATGAGCATTAAGAACCTCAAATGACCAGTCTGGCATAAATACACCTGTATCCTCATTGTGTGGTCCCGCAGTTACAGTTACCTCTGCACCATCCTCCTGACTAACCTTAATAATCATCGGCGAAGTTAATGAATTATCACCAAAGAGCTCCATAAAGAGATCTGATGGAATACATCCAAAACCCCCCTCCTCCTTAATATGGTCACCAAACCCCTGCAGAGGCAGAATATTAATAGGGAACAGATAGTGGCTGTTGCTTGACATTATATGGCTTGTTGCAAAGTAATAAGACAACCGATAACTATCATTTTTTCCTGGCCGGTCCAAAGACTGAACACCTATTTATTGTAAATGCAGGGCAAAGAATCTGGTTCAATAAAATTACCGCCACAAACAGAAACACAGTTAACATTACTACATCCATTAACCAAATCACCTGATATTCTAACAGTTTTCAATATGCTGCCAGGAATATCATCATTAAATCAACATTTATTTGCCAGTCGCTATCTTCCACTCTTTAAAAGTTATAGGGCTCGTAGCAGATATTATGCCCTTGTTTTCCATAGCAGCCGCTTTATTGTCACAGTTGGCAGTATAACGGTCCCTGCTCTTCTCTCGCTACAGTCTGCGGACAATCTGAAATGGCTGACCTGGGCGATTTCACTCGCTGTGACAATCTTTAATGGTATTCTCACATTGTTCAAAATTGATAAGAAATATTATTATTTGCATACTGTTCGTGGTGTACTCGAGAGCGAGGCCTATCAGTTTCTGGCTTTAGCTGGTCGTTATGGAAAAACAAGGGATGCTACATCAACTAACAGTCATGCATATCAATTCCCTTATTTCTGTATTGCAATGGAGAAAATCAGGATGAAGCAGATTGAGGAAGAGTATTTCAAGGCAGATAATACAGATAAAAATAAAGACCAGAATACGGCTCAAAACAAAAATGATATAGTGCCTGCAAGTGCAGCTGGACAGCCATCAGAAGAGATGAAACAATGGCATCAAGCTGCTGTTAAACAACAGGTAAGTGAGTTAGGTGCACCTATTACATTTAGTACACCTTTTTTCAGACAATCCTCACATAGAGAACCAATGCCAGCCAGAAACTCAATTGCACCACCCTGGACATGCATTAATTGTGGCCAACAGAATATTGCAACTCAAAACAAATGTTCAAATTGCAACATAGAACATCCAGATTTAATTAATTCTACTACATGGCTATGTCCCAAATGTAATTTACAAATTCATAAATCAATTCTTAATTGTCCAAACTGCTCTCCAGAAGAAAGTCCCTAATAGTAGAATGCCGGCCACAAAAAAACGCCGAATTAACCAACACCATCAGACTCGTCGAAAAGGGGGAGCATCAGTCAGAACAAGTAGAATATACAGAAATGTACATTACCCTAGATGTCAATGTGAAGAGGCATGTCCAAACAGGTCAATGAAAAACTCTGCATTCTGTAAGGAACATCAGCGCTGTGCAAAAGGGAGTTCATTAAGTGGATATGAACCACCTTATCAACCCGATTTTTTTAATAAGAATCGGAATCTGCATGACTCACATAACTGTGCAGCATACGCTTTTGGTCATGTTAGGAAAAATCCAAAGGCAGAGGACCCATTTGTCCAACCAGGATCATTTTCAGGGTTCCCCCGCTTTGGTAAGGTGCGGCGTAAAACCTGCCCAGATATGTTGGCTCGTATTTTTGGTGATATGCCCTCCGTTAAACCCTCTACATTTGAAGAAAAATGCCCGGCTGGAAGCAGCAAAATAGCTATGGCTGTTGATGCCCGCTCTGACTATCATTTCTGGCGCCAAGATAATAACGGTTACTGGAGTCATAAGCCCGGGTCAACCGATGTAACTAACCTAGATGCATTCGGTCGGCCCATCTGGAATCCTCAACTTGCTAGTCGTAATTACAATGATAAAACTAGTAAGTTGAATTACAATAGATTTTGTGGCTATATGTGCGTACAGCGTAAGGTCCAACCTAGACTAAAATCCCCTTAAAACCAGCCAACTGCATACTTAACAAGTATAGGGTTCTGCGGTGAGTCCCAGATAGCCAGGGCCTCAGCTGGATTTAGCCGTTTCATTGGATTTAATTGGCAGAGGCCACGTATAGCTTTACGCATATTATTCATATGCTGAGGGTCAATTCCAGCCTTTCCTGCACTATATAAACGACCCAGTTTACGCAATAAGATGTAGCCGGCGCCATAGGCATCATATTTATTCCAATTACTTTTCCAGAAAAGTTTGTAGTCCTTTCTCTGTAATGATATGCTTGAATTAGTAAATTCTAACAGTTCATTTCTTAGGACCTCAGGCCTATCACCAAAGATAATTGCAATCTGATTTATAAGACGCAGACGTTCATTACTTTTCATAAATTTATCTATTATTACATTTGCAGGAACCCCTGAAGTAATAGCCTTAAAAACACATTGCTCAGGTGGATACTGTGTATAACCCAGTAAATAGGGTTCACGTTTGCTCACAACTGTAAATAAATCATCTAACTGTCCTGCTGTAATTGCATAGGCATCCTGTGCAAAACCGAAGTCTATAATACGTGGTAGATAATTACCGTATACCAATACATTTCCACTATGCAAATCGCCGTGAATAAGACCATTTACCATTAAAAGAGTTAGACCTTCAAGAAGATGTTTACCGTATTTCCAAAAGGCATCGGGTGATGAGAAGAGTCCCTGTTCATTGTCTTTTTCACCCGCATAAGCCATTTTATAGCTCCATAATTGTGGAGAATCAAGAGTAAACTGTTTTAGCATATCGCATTTTCCGAGCTCCTGCCCAGGATTAAAAGGCTGTCTTTTATCAATGTGACATAAGTCATTTGATAAAGGTATTGAGAAATAGGCCGGGGCCACAGGAATCTTATCACGAATACGTTTTAATGTTCGTAATTCATCGGCAGTTTCGGCTTTATATGTACTTACTTTGCTTACAGCCCCTTTATTAATCTTTGAAGGGTCCTCCCCTGCACAAAGTAATGGTGGTAGAAAGATACAGCCATATGTACCACTATCAATAAAAGCACCACCAAACATCCTCTAATTATTCTAGCCATTCCCCGTTGCGTTATCCGCACAAACCTTAATAACATAATCCAACAGATGGACAGGTTCCTTGTCATAGTGATTTTAACATTTGTAATTATCGCCGTTGGCGCCAGGTTCTACAGTTATAGTGTTGAAGAGGGATTCTTAAATGAATCCATTACAGGCGGTAACAATTTCTTCAGCCGTTACATTCCAATGCGTGGGGATGTCGGCCTCAATAGTGAGGAGGCTGGTTTCAGGCGAGACCCACGATTCTTTGCCGGCTACGCAGATGTACAACGCTTCGGTGTCAATAACGACTTCTGTCGCATGGTTGAGCCTGATGGAACAGAGAACCCGCAAAAAGCCTTCTTTGCATGTGCATTAGCTGGTACTGAAAATCTCTCCGGAACAGAGTTCCGTACTGAGACTGTTGGCGAAGGATTTAAACGCTCTCGTGATGACTACATGCGTGATACAATGCGCAGCGGCCGTCAAGACTACTGCCGCATCCTGAAACAGTCTGATGGCTCTTTCCAACCCATGTGTCGTCGTGCAGGAGAGCGACGCTTCGGCAAACAGGATTTTCTGGACCCCAACCCCGGGAAAAAGATTCAAACAATGTTGGAGTTTTATGATGGTATTATGATGTGGATGCGTCTAAGAGATGACCTGGTGGACTACGCCGGCAATCTACTTGTAAGTCGTGCAGGTGATATCAAAATTGATGAAACCCCTAATCCAACCATTACTGAAGGTATAAACTTTAATGGTATTGACCAGTTCCTGCGTATTGGTGACAATCAGAGTCTTGAGTTTGGGGACCATGTCTCTATGCGTGCTATGCGTGCTGTCAGCGTCTGGGTATACTTTGAGGAGTTTACCAATAATGCCCACATCTTTGACTTCGGTAATGGGGCCGGCAAAGACAATGTATGGCTCGGTATTGCAGGTCGTGGTAGCCCAAGTATACAGAGCGATAAAATACGCCTAGGCGGTGACCAGAGCACAGTGCCAGAGCCCCCTTCTGGTCAGCAATGTGTACAGGAGGTCCGTCCACAACATCTAATGGTAACCTCCAGTGCAAATGTTGATGACTTCCTTTGCCCGCTTTTCGAGACCACTGGTAAACGGGTAAAACCCCTTATACCTCGAGCGGTCTCTAAGGCAGCGGCAGAAGAGGGGCGGGCTAAGATGGCAGATCTCTTATATGAGGTCTGGGATGCACGTGATAGAAAGATGCGTATAACTATACCAAATGCGGTTCCTCTTAAAAAATGGACACATATTGCCGTGACTGCCGCCACTAATGATGCTTTCAGACCAGATATTAAGGTCTACATTAATGGTATTGAGAATGCCTTCTACCCCAGTGGCTTCCTACCACAAACCAGTTACATGACACATAACTATCTTGGTAAAAGTAACTGGGCAAATGTCACCAGTCAGTATGAAAATCGTGATGAGCTGTTTAAGGGTAGGATGTTCGACTTCCGTACATACAATACAGTTATGAGTCAGCGGAAGATTCAGGAGACTATTGCATGGGGCATTAACCTATTAGGTATCGCTAAGCCACAATCTATTAAGGAGCTGCAAGAGGCCCTAAAGGTTGAGGCCGCTAATGAGAAACCGCTAATTGCCGCATATGATGAAGAGGCACCTGATTTCAAGTTACTTGAACGGCGTAAGATGCCGAAAGTTAAACGGCGTGAGGGACAACCCAGAGATCGTGTGCAATATAATACATATGAGCCAAAAAAGCGCACAGGTATTACAATGACTAAGCCCGAGCAAAAGATTAGAGGACTTCCTGATAAAAAGAAAGAGGAGCTGAAGAAAACCGTTAAGGAGACTTCGGGCTATTAAAAATTGAGAATTATTTACCAGATTAAATCAAGTAAGCATTTATAATGACTTCACAAGCCATTAAGACAAATATCTATATTCTAAAACTAGCAGGAGGTAACTATTATGTTGGTAAGTCGGATGATGTTCAAACACGATTTCAACAACATGTAGCGGGTACTGGTTCTGTGTGGACATCTACACATAGACCAATTATGATTGAAAAAATTATTCCAAATGCAGATTCATTTGACGAAGATAAATGGGTTAAAAAATATATGGCTGAAAAAGGGATTGATAAGGTACGTGGTGGTTCATATTCATCAATTGAATTAGATCCAGTTCATAGAGCAACTCTACAACATGAAATTAAGGGTGCCAAGGATGCCTGTTACGATTGTGGGAGTACTTCGCACTTTGCCACTAACTGTTTCTCAAAAAAATCAACACCTACATGTTTCAGTTGTGGTAAACCAGGGCATTATGCAAATGAATGTTATTCAGCTGTATATAGCTCTACTAAATGTTATAGATGTGGTCGTGCTGGACACTATGCGAATGAATGTTATGCAAAAACTAGAGTATATTCATCATATGATAGCGATGACAGTGATGACAGTGATGACAGTGATGACAGTGATGACAGCGATGACAGTGATGACAGTGATGATAGCGATTATTACTATTAATTGTCTGTAGTTAGTCCACAAGTTATCTTCCAAGACCCCTCAGGTGATAAATACCTCTCAAAATAGGCCCTGCAACTGACCGCCATCTCACGCCACTCATAGTCATTCAGAGTGGTTGCCAGACGCTTAGCCTCCTCGGGTGTCTCAGCCCGCAAATAATGTACACCCTCCACGGGCGGTACAGCATAGTGCGTCATGTCCACGCCAGGAGTAACAATAGGCACGCAACCAACCGCCATACACTCCACCTCACGATGACATTTAGGGCCGTATCCGGGTAGACAGAGCCCAAACCGGCTCTCTGCCAACTTGTAAAGGTATTCCTGCTGTGTGTATTTGTGTGCCCCACCAACAGGCATAACAAACTCATCACAGGCAGAGGCCCAGTCAAGACCCGTGGCCTTTGCTGAACGCAACTTGAACTGCTTGCTGTTCTCTATCTTACCATAGAACACCAGGTTTTTTGACCGACTGCCAAAATCGTTGTCCCGTACCTTCTCTAACAGTCTTGGACGACGTGCCCAGAAAATCCAAGGCTTACCACCTTCATGCTGCTCATTCCCGAAATAAGCAGCCTTCCATTTCTTCTCAGCTTCAGGGGCCTGCTCCAACCACTCGAGCGTTGGCCTATCATATAACAGAGTACCTTCAGTACCAACCGCATCAAGCCACACAAATACACCATCATGGTATACTCGCTCACAAAGCCCAGCCTCAGCCCATAACTCAACCATCTCTCTAAAGGAATCACCAGGATGGGCATGGAATCCCTCACGAGCCGCCGGCACAAACACCTTCCTTAATCCCGCCGCCGGCTTGACCATGGGGGCCGGCTTCATAATAATCAAAAGCAAGCGAGCAATCTCAGATGATGCTAGCCCCTCGATATTCATAGGATAGTAACGCAAACCACAAGCGGTGGCCATCTCTGCCATAGCTGGAGTTGGAGCGATGTCGATAAACTCTGCACCCTGTGTTGCTGCCCAGAGATAGTCATGGAGTTGTGGGCCACCGATAATTAGTGAGGCCTTCTTAATTGTTGCAATTATCTTAAGTGGTGGTGTTGTTTTACCAATTAACTGAATGTCCTCTAGTTCCTCATCCAAACAATCAATGACATCGGCACCAAGACCACTAATGGCATACATCTCGGTCTCTGCATCACCACGTCCAAGCATCTTCCGCATCCATTCAACAACCGGCTCACGAGGCACGTTAGTGCCAGGGAAAATAGCCCAAGTTGGATCATTACAAAAGAGCGCCTTGCCAGCATAATCCGGGCCTAGATGTACGAGCAGAGAATCAATACCCTTAGGGGCTTTACCCGCCATCGTCGCCTCTGGAACATCTTCAATCTGACTTAGAAGCCATGACTGTACACCGGCTTTCCATAAAGTGTTTGGCCCAGGGACAATAACTGTACTTCCTGGTGCGGAAAAAGTAGGACTTATAGAGCTGAACTCGGTTTGGGACCAGGCTAATTCACCCTGCACCATATTACTGCCGAATCCAATCCCATCACCACTTGTAAAGAGTCCGTCCTCTGTAACAACTGCGCCGGCAGGAATCTGATAAACCGAGAACCATTTCATATCACTATCAATAAACTCAGTACTGTATTTTTTAGGGTCACTTGTACGATAAAGCGCAGAGAGACCAGCCTCATATGCACGCTTATCAGCAGATGCAGAGGCAGGCCAAGGCTCTATCTTACAATGACCATCGTAAGTCCTTACATGTAGTTTCAGCGGTTTAAAATCCGACTCCTTCAGAATCCTACTCTCTAAAAGTCCACTTGGTGCAACCGTTGCATAGATACCTTTAGTTACACGGTCAAACTCATTATAGGTACGGGCACCAGACTCATGAACGTGATAAGAACGAATAGCAAGGGCAGGATTACAGACAACAAACCGGCGCCTTACAAGTTCACCTGCAAAGGCGTTGTCACAGCCGGCCTGGCCGAGTGAAAAGTCCAGAGCCTCCCAGTTTGCCGAGTCCTTATGCAGATCATGGACACGGAACCACCAACAGTCTTGACTGTCATCACGGGGGCCGAAAATGGTGGCGGCACCATCGTTGTTGGCGGCGGCATCAGCCCCCGAGATATCATAACGCAAAAGTGTTGCACAGCGCATATCCATATCCATATTCCACAGGTCCCTAATAGTACCATCAAAGTAGATGTCTGAGTTGCAGAGACCAATATAATTGTTCGTTGAGATTGCACCCTTAGCATATTTAATTGAATCTGCATAGGTAAGGCGCCGACTCCACTCTACAGGTATAATCTTGGCCTGCAACTCCTCGGGCCAAGAGGACCAGGCCCGTGCCACATCCTTTGTCTCCATAAGAACATGAATTTTATGAATAAGAGGATTCTCCGCATTACGACGGAGACAGCAACAGAGTTCATCCCATCTCTTAGCCGGTTTTGCCATCCATAACTGTATTACTAGTTCGGCTCGGGGCATTCTTGGCACTGCCTCATCCTGCGTCATAACCGACTTATAACGAAGTAGAGCGGCCAGACGCTGTACAGTTAAGGGAATATCACCGAGAATAAGTTCTGCGGGTTTCACATGACTATAGTTCTCATCCCAACTGTCATCAATAATAATCATATTATGACTGGCAACAAGTTGCTCCTCATTATCAACCGCAATAAGCATACCAGGTTCAATAGAATCAATATCATCGTCTTCATTAAGGTATAGAGCGGCAACAGTTGCGCCAGCGGCGGCGAGTTTTGCTGCGGCACTAAGGCCTACTGCAATATAATCGTAGGGGATATCTATGCGAACAGGTTCTTTGCCATCGTAGCAAACTACAACCTGGCGTTGACGAAGAGGGGCTGGCTTTAATTGTAGGAGTTTAGTGTTGGCGAGACGTTTTTTCATTTCTGCCTCTGCTTTTGCAGCAGCTTGCTGAGCCTTCACCGATTTCATTCTACTCTAACACTTTATTTCGGGCTTAGGCCTACAAGAATAAAATCGTCAACAATTAGATAAAATGAGCTGTCCTCCACGTCTAAATGCACTTCCGGGTCCCGGTGAAACAACCGGCTCATGTCTTCCTCCTAACACATATGCGGGTAAACCTCTACCTTACACCGCCAGCTCAGTCGTACCTGTAATATATGGCCAGAACTACAATTCTGCTCAATATACTAATGCTATTCAGGAGGGTAATATTTATACTGCATACACGGCCGCCTTTACAGCTGCTGGTCGTCTAACACCACAGTTTGCCTCTGCAGAGGACAGGATTAAATATATTAAAGGTCGTTATAATCTCTTCCCTAACTGTTCTTAGATCTAAAAAAAACCCCCGCCGAAGCGGGGGCTAATAACATATTAGAGAATTGTTAATCGTATTTTGTATTTTTCTATTTTAATTTTGAGGATTTCGGGTATTATGTAGGATAAGGGACTCGAACCCTTGCTCTTTCGAACTACGACCTCAACGTAGCGCCTTAACCACTTGGCTAATCCTACTATCTTTAGAGAGTTATACCCTCCAAGCTAATAAAAAGTTTAGTAGTTTGGAAGGTATATTATACCAAATACTGGGAGTGGGATTCGAACCCACGATAGTTTCCTACACGCTCTTAAGGCGTGCGCCTTAAACCCCTCGGCCATCCCAGTTCTGCAGGTTTCCCCACAATCTTACATCAAGGCTATTCTTTAGGCCTATGCATTTCCTACATGCCGCAGTGCATTCATATAGTCTATTGATCTAAATTGATTGAGCAACTCTTTAAAGGCGGCAACATCCTCTTTTTTAACTTTTAGATAACGAGTTTCACTTGCGACATCCAGGATTTCATCGACCCGTACGTAGTTCGGCACGTGAACGGGCGATCTGAGTCGCACGCCATTTATCGGCGACTGGGGTGAGAGCAGAGGCGTTGTTGATTGTGATACGCTGTTTTGCGGGGTCCCAGTTTCCGATTGCAATGGGCTGCTCTGTCCAACTATAGACTGTGATGGGCTCTGTCTTGCTGGCCCCTCGCTGGACAAAGACTGGGATTCCATGGATGATTCGGCGTTCATATTCTGATGACATTTAGTGGCTTACCCTTAAGAGTCACTCCTGAAACAATCAATTTTTAGGCCCCCTGAAAAATTTGATGAGGAATGGGGGCTTTAAGCCCAGGTAAGCCATTTACAATCATGGATTACAAGCCAGCAATTATCGATGCACTCACCATTATGATGAAGAGTGTACAGATAAATAAAGAGACCTTCAAGGTGAGAGCCTATAATAAGGTCATTAAACAGATTGAGGCATTGCAGGGTCCGGTTCACTCTCGAGAGGACCTCTCGAGTGTTTCAGGAATCGGCACGCAAATTGATCTAAAGTTGCAAGAGCTGTTTGCCACTGGCAAACTCTCGAGCGCAGAGCGTGCACTCGAGAGGTCCCCAATTACACTCTATGATAATCTCCTAAAGGTACATGGTATTGGTCCAGTAAAAGCTAAGAAGTTAATTGAAACACACGGGGTTACTAGTATTGATGATCTACGTGCTAAGGCTACCGCCAATAAAAAACTATTAGATGCTAGTCAAACAATCGGTCTTAAATATTATGAGGAGTTCCTGGAGCGCATTCCACGAGCCGAAATGCAGCAGCATGAGGCAACACTACAAGAGGAGCTGGAAGATGGGTCATTCATGCTAATTGTAGGTAGCTACAGACGTGGTGCGCCAGATTCAGGTGATATTGATTGCCTCTTTCACAACCCTAATAATCCTGATGAAGCCCTTACAGATTTCGTACAGGCACTTCAGGCCCGCAATTATATTACAGAGATTCTCGCACTCGGCTCTCATAAATGTATGGCTGTCTGTCAGCTCCCAGGCGGTAAGCATCGCCGCCTAGATATTCTTGTGACTCCTGAAGAGGAGATTCCTTATGCAATGCTCTATTTCACAGGCTCAGATAAGTTTAATGTTGAGATGCGTGCAAAGGCGTTGGAGCGTGGCTGGTCTCTCAATGAACATGGGCTAACTCCAGTGGGACTTGGAGCAACGACAGAAGAGGCCAAGGCCGACCTTCTGAGCCGCCGCCCACCTATATTAAAAACAGAGGAAGAGGTTATGAACTTCCTCGGATGGGAATATGTTGAACCAACTGAGCGTAAAGGCCCAGAATCCCTTGTCACCTTGCCTCCACCTATTATTATTCGGCGGAAGCGGAAGAGCGGCGTTTAGTAGGTTGGCCAAATACAATTACAGGGTCCACAACAATTTGACTCAGCTCAGCATACGGTTGTGGCCTATTTCGTACACAATTAATTAAATAGCGCAAGGATGCAACCAATGCACACTCTACAAATAGAATCCAAACAATCAAACTAAAGAGATGTTGCTCTTCAGCTGTTACGGCCGCAGGTCGATGATTTGATACAGGATATGGCTGGCCGTCGTAGAAACTATGAGGATTTGCTGCAAGCACATCCGCATATTTTTCATTTACAGCTCCACTCAAGAAATTCATGTAGTTAATACGACTTATATTATCTGCAGGTACAAACAGCTGGTATTCATAAATCGGCTCTTTCATCAGTTCCATTACATGTAGTGGGTCAGCATCAACATTAGAATCCCAGTGCATATTATTTATAATAGAGCATTGCACTGGGACCAAAATCTCAATAGTATTTTCAGAGCTATCTGGTGTAAAGGAGCGATAGCCATCAGGACCATTTATCCCCTCCAAAACCACCTTATCATAGGTTACGCCAGCACGACATGCAATTGATTCCCGTAATAGTAGAATTGCGTATGGTTGGTAAGCGTAGTTTGGGTCCAGACCACGGAAACGGAAACGGAACTGCTCGGCAGCTGCGGTTGCAAGGAATAGCATAAATATGGTGACGTTCATAATGTTTGGCTTGCATACTATAAAACCTTCATCGTTACTCAGTTTTTTTGGCAATTGCTTCATCAATTTGTTGCCGAATCTCTTTTGAACGCTTACCGTTAAAAAAATAGAAGAGATGATTATGATGCGAGTCATAAAATAGGTTATGAGTAACACAGAGAGCGGCTATTTTGTCAATAATTTCATTTAAATTATTCTCTGCAATCTCAATACTTTTAATTGTTGTGTTTGCAACATAAATATAGATTCTTTCTGAGTTACTACGAGAATTGTCAATTTCACCCCTAAATGTGATAGTATGTGCATCACCAATATTAATTGTGTATTCTTGTTCGGGATAGATATCAGTCATTATAGAGTTTAACTATTAATCAACCTTAAATTACTCCCAGGATTTTATTCTACGGTAGATGTGAAATCAGATTGCATGCAAGAAAAACTGAAAAGCGCTGACGCAGATCCAGAAAGTAAGCCAAAATGGAAAACTATTCAGACCCGGTGCAAAACTGGATAAGACTCAAGCAGACCCAGGCCTTTCTACAGTCAGGGATGTTACCACATGAGCGTTGGTACGATGAGCATTATAAACATTTAACCATGTACGCAAATGTCTTACGAGTCTCGACCGACTGGGACCAAACCATTCTACCTATAATGGAACGATTAATAACCGATTATGAAGAAAACGGTTATTATTCATTAAAAGATTATAAAAAGGTGGTGGATGAACTTATAAGACTATTAGATGATAATGAGATGGCGACAATGATAAAGGGCCTTGTATTCTAATAGCTGCGTTCATATTTTTTTGTAAGATTATAGCCCCAGTTATGTATTTTTCCTTCAGCACAAAGACCACATCTATCTGAATACTTATCATGATAACAGATAGTACATTTATTAAATTGATAACCAGATTTATCTCTTGGAATATAGACTCCACAACCAGTACAATTTGTTATTGAATAACGCCACCAACATTGAATCTTTGAAGCTTGAATATTAGGATACATTAATGGCTTACAATATGATAAATACCTTTTTTTATTTTTTCATTTTTTTTAAATCTAGAAATCCTCATCTAGAGTGAAACGTTTCTGCTCTGCTGTGGATCCAACACCAGCCTTTGCATAGGTGGTCACACGCTTCTCAAAGAAGTTGTCCTTCCCTTCAAGTGAGATACGCTCCATGAAATCAAAGGGGTTTGCTGTATTAAAGATTTTAGGGCACCCTAATTGTACTGCAAGACGGTCTGCAACAAACTCAATATACTGTGCCATCAACTTCGCATTCATACCAATAAGGTCACAGGGCAGGGCCTCCGTGATAAATCCTTTCTCAATCTTCACAGCCTCCCGCAAAATCTTATGTACCGTCTCTTTTGGCAACTTATTCGTCATCTCCCTATACAATGCACATGCAAAGTCTGTATGCAGACCCTCATCACGACTGATAAACTCATTACTAACTGTTAGTCCAGGCATTAATCCACGCTGCTTCAACCAGAAGATTGCACAGAATGAACCACTAAAGAAGATCCCCTCAACGGCTGCAAACCCTACAAGTCTGCTCGCAAAGGAGGCATCAGGAGATTCAATCCAACGCTGAGCCCACTCAGCCTTCTCCTTAATCGCCGGCGTATTCTCAATTGCCCTGAAGAGTCGCAACTTCTCATCAGATTCAGTAATATATGTATCAATCAGTAATGCATACATTTCACTGTGAATAGCCTCAATTGCCATTTGAATTGCATAATAGGCACGGGCCTCGGGCCACTGCACCTCACGCATAAAGCGGCTTGCCAGATTCTCCATCACAATACCATCAGAGCCGGCAAAGAAGGCCAACACATGCTTAATGAAATGCCGCTCCCCATCGGTCAACTTCTCCCAATCCTTCATATCCTTGGTTAAATCCACCTCATCTACATGCCAAAATACGGCAATATGATTCTTATAACGTTTGTAGAGCTCGGGCTTCTGAACAGGGAAAAGCGAAAACCGGTGCGGATTCTCCTGCAACATCTCCTCAGGCTCATTAACTGTATTACCGAGCGTCTTCGCTGGGCTGGCTTGCATTATACTTGTAATATTAGACGTGTCTGGCATTTAGATAACTGATCCGGAGAAATTAGGGTGCACGCTAACACGGTCATCCAAATTTCTCAAATTTTCTACTATTTACATCACTAACTAATAGCATTGTAACCTGCCACTGATAAATGATAGGTATTTACCGCACTTATCGCTAGAGTAACTGTCTTCAAAAATGTCCAAATAATGGAGGTCCCAGACTCAGTAATAGTCCAAACATATTGTCTTGATGTACTTGTATCTGTCATTGCTAGGCGATTGGTGGAGGTGTCTGGATCACCTGTGAAAATGGTTTTGCCAATTGGATAATAGAACATAGCACATCCATTTGATGGACCAGTAGTACCACCGACATATGTACTATCTGTCGCTTTGTTAGCCCATGTACGTGTATCCATATTCACCGTCCAACTTGTCATAGTTTTATTATTACGAGAATATGCTACACCATAATTGTTATTAAAACCAGAGGCGACCTTTGGAACAACCTCTACACCATATATCTCTGGTGTTACAGCCGCAGTCCAGGTGACAGTATATGCATTGCTAATAGAGGTTTTTGTAGAGTTAAACTCTAATATCCTAATTGTACCTGAATTAAATCCACCTCCAATAAATGCACCATATCCAGTGCCGGTCCACATACAGATAGGCGCATAACAAACGCCAAGAACATTTGCTGGTGAACCAGAATCAGTGTAAAGTGAACTCTGCGTCACAGCACCACCACCTTTAGGAATTGTAATTTTAATTAATGCACCTCCATTTTGACCCATCCCATAATAAACATTATTATCAGTATCTTTGTCTTGTGCTAAGTTCCAGTAACGTGGGGTTGTTGTTAAACCAGTATAGGTTTGTAAAGCAGGCGAACCTGTTGCTATATTTGTACTATTAATAAGTGTTGCAGAAGAGGTAAATGCCACATAATAAAATAAAAACCCAGAATTACTTGTATAATATGCAGGGACACCCGAAGGGGGCGCAGCTGCTGCCCTTTGTCCTCTACCGTAACCTATCACTGCGGATAGTCCACTAGTTATGGGCATCCTATCTACTCTGTCTGCTCCAATTTTGCAACCACACGCAATAGGATACCCTTAATATCACGCAACGTCTGCAGAATCTCGGCCTGCTCCTGCCCTGGCTTCTTCAAAAGAAAAGGCTCTGACCCATAAATATGCTTATTAATATGTGTCTCATCAAGCCCCGTCATCTTCATAATTTCAGCAAGGCCGGCTCCAGCGGCGGCTAAACCCTCGGCCACTATATGCAGCCGTGACTTCACACCCTTAACTGTACGTCCGTGCTGCTCTGCCGCCTGCTCAATTGAATATCCGTCAGCAATAACCCGTAAAAGTTGGTCATGCTCATCTTTTGACCATGGCTTCCCCATATTTGCAGGGTATTTTCCTGGATTCTCTGCACGCAACTTATCATAAGTGTTCATTGTAGCTCACTTTAATAGTGTACCCAAGCCTTAAACCAAAATTGTCTGGGTCTCCTTACGACGTGCATCATATATTTTATAACAGTAATGCACTAAAAAAATAGTAAATAGTAGTCCTGAAGCTGTACCTGCACTAACACCAATTATCATTGGCAAATCCTCATTGATAGTATTATTCATATCTATCCCTCTAATGAAACAGCGCTTAAATTCTCGTAGAAACGCTTAACACGTGGATGTACCATGATAGCACTCTCTACAAAGTCCCAGACATAGAGTGAGTCCAGGGATTTTACTCGAGAAAGCGCAACATAGGCCTGGCCACATTCAAATGTACTTTTACCAATATCTACAAGTCCACAATCCAGTGTCGCCCCCTGACATTTATGGATTGTCACTGCATAAGCAAGACGCAGAGGAATCTGACTACGAGCAATATCCTCCTCATCCACATTTGTCCAGGACCAGCGACCAATCGGCATCTTCACGCCATTCTTGAACTGCACAACTGGCAATAACTCACCCGCTTCACGCTCCATATTCACCACAACACCACGACTACCATTAACAAGCCCAGCATCAGTATCTATATTTGCAATTAACATCACCTGTGCACCAACCTTTAGCACAAGGTCAACATCATATGGCGCATCCTTGTCTTGTGCTGCAATCATTCGTGCCAACATCTCCTCAGGATAACGGTCTTTGACTGGCACACCTTTGCCATCCGCACCTGCGCTGTACACAGTTTTCGCCTTCCATGTAAAGGTATCTCCCTCTAGCTCGGCCAAGTTTGCTGCATTAATCTTATCAACCGTTGCACGGCGACTAAAGAGAAGTGTTGGCCAAATAGGGTCTGCCTTCCAATCAAGACCCTTTCTTGATAGCAGCAGCTCTTTATCATCGGGTCCTAGTTGTCCTCGGCGAATACGACCAAGGAGTCCTTGGAAACGCTCATCACTCTGCCTATACACCTTCTCTAATTGTACCACCTCTTGCACAACCTGTGGCCAACATTTAGCATCAAATGCAAACTGTAGTGCCTCATCATCATTTGTAATGGGCGGCAGCTGATAGAAATCACCTACAAGTACCACCTGAATACCACCAAACGCCTTTTCACGGTTTTGCCGCACCGCTTTACCAACAGCATCCAACTTATCCAGCATATCTCCACTCATCATGCTCACCTCATCAATAATAAGGATATCCGTAAGAAGCCAGCGTTTAATGGCCTTCTTACTCTTTCTAATGTTGGCGACAATCTCTTGTACAGTTCCACGTCCAAGTCCCATACCGGCCCAAGAATGGATTGTTTTCGCTTTACCTCCAAGTAACACCGCAGCACAACCGGTCAAGGCTGTAACTCCAATTCTTTTAGTAGGTTTATCAATCTTCATACGACGTTGTAACTCTGCAATAAAGAAGGATTTGCCAGTTCCACCTGGACCAGTGAGTAAGATGCTCTTACCATCACGGATACAGTTATATGCGTGCTCCTGCTTTTCATCCATTTTTGGCTTTTTGTAGTATTTTAATTTACTGGTGTAAACGAATCAATTTTCCGATCAAACAATACCCAGAGGAGCCAACTGAACCATGTTAGTTCCCGTTGGGTTGTATACGCCCCTAACAGTTTCTGCAACTCACCCTCCAACTCATACACCGAGAACTCGCCATTAAGGGCACAGTCTGTCCATATTGCAGCTCGCTGGGAGCCCGGCTCAGGTCTCGGTAATCTAATAGTTATTGCGTCATCAACAGCCTTTGCTGCATCTATTAACTGTTTGCCTTGGCTTATTAGGGCTTGAATATCCTCCATTTCTCTATTTCATTGCATCTATTCTTTAACTGTCTAAATAATAGAATGGCTAGGAGAAGGACAAGTAAGAGGGCTCAGCGCCGAAGAAAAACTGTTAGGCATCGTGGTGGCAGTGATTATGGTGTAACAACACTGGAAATGGAAGATGGACTTAAGCTTAATATAGTATCCTTTGCATTTGCACCAGATGATATTGTATTAAAACTAAGTGTATTTTTTGTTAAAAATTGTTGGAAGAATAAGGCTGGTCCCGGTGAAGGATTCTTCTGGCAACGCATGTTTACTGGAGTTCCACCAGCCCGTAGACCACCTGGGCACTACATTTATGTAACTGATGCTGAAAATAACATTGTTTTTGCTCAGCTTGGATTCATAAAAGATGGACGTCCCAGAGGAAAACTTATATTAGATATTATGGGAACATGTACCCATATGGCACATCGTGGTAAAGGTTTGTTTAGAAAGGTTTTACACAAGATGATGGAATATTATAAAACCCCTGTAAATACTGATTTTGGTGGTAAACACCATTATTTAGGTCATTATAATAATTTTACACTTACAGCCGATTATAAAACCCGCAATGAGGTCAATGCAAGGGCCCGTCATATTGTCTTTACCAAATCTGGAATGAGATTCAATAATCTTGTTGAAGGTACACCCTATTTTGTCAAAACAGAAGATGAAAAAATATATGAAGTTGTTCCTAGCTCAGCAAGAACCCCTGAATTAGGAGAGGTCCCTCCTTCAGAGGTTGTAATATATGATGAAGCCAGAGCACAGCAGAAGATTCCAGCTGCCCGCATAATTAGATGTTATAGTGCTGCTGAAGGGACTGAGGATAAATTAATAGAATGTCCCTTTAGAATCACCCTTTAGTTATATTAGTCCGGCTTAAGTATTCTATATTACATTTCCTATGCATTCTAATATTATTTAAAATAATATTAGAATGGCTAAGAGAAGAACCAATAAAAGGGTTCAGCGAAGAGGAAAAACCCGAAAACAGCGTGGTGGTGTAAAGGTAATTGATTTAGGCGATGGACTCAAGCTAAATATTATACCATTTTACAATGAAGAAAAAAAGGATATTAAACAATTGAAAACATTCTTTACAACACATTGCTGGAAAAATTCAGAGAACGAAAATGAGAAATTTTTCCACAATGGAATGTATAATAATTACAATGAAAGGGATATACCAGAAGGTCATTATATTTACGTGACTGATGCTGAAAATAATATTATATTTGCTCAGCTAGCAGAAATTAAAGATAATCGACCCAATGACGACGAGGTATTAGTAGAGTTTAAGGGTTCTTGTACTCATTCAGCACATCGTGGTAAAGGTCTATTTAAAAAGGTTCTAGATGCAATGATTCAGTATTACAGAGCTAGAACACATGCCAGACTTGGTAATCAGTTTAATATTATAACCCTCACAGCAAACTATAAAAATCGTAATGGTATAACGCCACAAATACGCCATAAAACCTTTGCAAAATCTGGTTTTGAACTTAATAATTATATTAATGTATTACATGATAATTACGTAAAAACAGAGGACGGTAACATCTATAAAGTTATCTCTAAATGGGCTTTAACAAATAATATGAAACCCAACTCATCTATGGAGGTTGTTGTCGAAGATGCTGAAGGCCGAAAGAAGATTCCTGTTGAAACTATTGTCGGTTGTTATAAAAAAGACGCAAATGATCCGCCCATTCAGGTGGAATGTCCTTTCAGTCTCCTTTTGTGGAACGCCCGCTAACAAGCCAACTGACCGGATTGTGAATAGCAACCGTCATCACTAACGGTACTGAGCCCTCCTCTTTTGCCTCCCATGACACTAGCCAATGCGCCGGCACCCATAATCCCGTACCTGGACGTACAATTACATCCATGTATTGGATAGAGCCTGCATAAGGGGTCTGCTCCTTCGTAATCTTCTTCGGATCCAAACCAGCCCATTCCGCTGGCAACAGTTTCTTCTCCTTCTGATTCAAAACACTTACAATTATGGCCCCTTCACTAGGCACAAGTAGTGTCCAGTTTGCCTTGAACTCCATTAGACCCTGCCCGCCAATGAAACATTCGCCAGCGGGTGGTAAAAGTCCTGCTAACCAACCTCTAGTACCGGTTAAAACAGGTGTCCAGATATTATCAAACCAGATGGCTGCACCAGCGGCCTCAAAGATACGGGATCGGTATGCCCTATCCCAAATAGCCCCCTTGTACTGTCCACCCATAATTATCTCACGGAGTGTCTCAGCACTACCATGAGGGCGCTCTTTTCCGTAGAATTCACGGGCAATTACGTCATCATGGGTCCATACAGGTGATGCCGGCATACCACGAATCACGACCGGAACCCGCTCTTCAAATAGCGCATCAAGCTGATGACGCTGCTCCCATTCAATCTGGTTGATACGGTATTCTTGGATGCTCTGTTTATAAAACACTGCACCTAGGAAAAATAAAACAGCTATAATCAACAACACTACCAACATATCTAATAGTTAGCACGTCGGCTCTTTCGTGCACTGGCCGCATTATGCCGACGGCTCTTGCTAAGGCTGGCCGACATGCGACGGCTCTTGCCAAGGCTGGCCGTCATGCGACGGCTCTTGCCAAGGCTGGCCGTCATGCGACGGCTCTTGCGCCCCTTATGCTTCGTAAAGAAGATAGCGCCATGACCTCTCCGTCCACCATTAATCTTCTTCATGCAATGACCGATACAGGGATGAAACAGCTCTGGAATGAAGGTTTTTCCTAAAATCTTGTCAATCTCATCAGAATTAAGGTTCATTGTCTTCTCGGCTAAGACACTACCATTTGGTGCCAAATACCTTACAGTTTTTGTACCAGCACCATTACGTATTTTAACAGTCTTCTCCTGCTTTCGCTCCTGACCATTAATAAACTCTACATGTTCTTGAAATGAATCATATGATTGATGACCGTTAGACATATTCTAATTAAATAGGTGATTTCCTACGTGTCTTTCGTAAAGAGGGCTTTGCTCGAACATCGAACGGTCTCGAGACACGGCGTCGAGTGTAGGCCAGGCGTGTCAGGTCCACCTCCTTTATCTCTGGCAGCTCCTCTCGAGCATCGATGATCGCCGGCGTGCTCGAGATCGGCGCTCGAGTGAGTTGCTCTGCAGCCCTCTCGAGCCATTCAGCATTTAATATACCTTGGTCCAGTGCAGCTGTAAAGAAATTAAGGTCCTCTGGTATCATGTCCTCGATCCAATCACAAACATGTTCCTCAAATACATCTAACTGCTCTAATAATGTTGGCTCACATGCATCTATTAATGTTTTCCAAGCGGCCTCATACTCCTCTCCACCCGACCAGCTAGGTACAGAGTGCTGCTCCTCAAATGCAGCCGGTAAAAATCCTCGAGCCGAGCCACCCTCACACTTAGTCTCTAACTGTCTGATTTTGTAAAATAGGTCATTTTGGAATAATAATATATCTGCCCCCCTCAAAGTCGGCCAGATATCTCTTATCTCATCTTCGACGTGCTCCGCCGCAATATCAAATCGCTCAGCCGCTGACATCACTCTGATAAACCGCAGCCCAACAATTAGGGCCCCCAAACGCAACCCTCAACGGTGCCACAATCACGTGTGATATTACCACCAGAAGGGGCCGTAATTGCAATTGCCCCTTTTCTAGGCTGCGCAGGATAACGGTCCTGCTTTGTCGGATTATTAAAGAGACGTGGACTACGTCCCCAATTTGCATTATCCGCCTGTGAGCGACAATCGTATTCGCCGGCCTTCAAACAGACCTGCGGCATCGCCATCTCCTGTACCATTGCAGATGTAGGGTGTGTGCGTTCAGGGGCCATTGGTGCCGTAGAATACATATCACCATCAATATTTGGTAAAAACTGCCCTGCATCACAATACTTTCTTAAAGGTTGATTCAGTGTACGTAGCGATGACTCGGCGTCAATTGCATCTGAGTAACGGGTTGGGGGATAGAACTCTCCTCCAGGTGGGAACACCATCTCGGCCGGAGGACGGGGAGCAGGTAATGCAGGTGCTGTGGTACGATATTCACGACACACCTTAGTGTATGGACGGAAATCCATCGGCAGTGTTACCGACTGGGAAGGGAGTACATGTCGCAGCACAGCAGCACGGTCCCAATGCTCTCGTAAGCATACTGGTGGGGCAAAAGGTCTGGGCCCCTCATCTTTTATTGGAACATCTGATTCCACTGGAAAAACCTGTGACAATGGTGCAGCCATCTTCTACCAACCAGACTATATTAGAGTTTCGGCAAAGAGCTCTCAGATGTTGCAATATTTGCCTGCTCCTTTATCTGTAGGACACATGACCATTCACAGTCATTGTTATCTATAATATTACCATCAGTATCTAACCAATTAAATATCATTTTGTCAAGACGACCGATAGGTGGATTAAACTGTGCTGTTGTACCAACCAGATTCTGCGCAAACTCACTAAAGTTGCCCAATAGTAGTTTACCAAAATATTTGCGGACCTCACCAGTTGATTCCTGGGAGTTTGACAATACCTCTCGTCCAGTTGTATCAACCAGATTCATAGATTGCTCTGGATTTATCTGTAGATAAATATAATCAATAATAATGTTATAAAATGTTGGTGCAATATATGAGGTGTTACTGAGATAATCTGTACGTGCAAATCCAAGATTGTAACCTAGACCCCAATCTATATCACGACGACTGGCCTGTGGGGCAACTGATGTTGAAAATAAGAGGTCAAACTGAAGTGAATCAACAACACTTAGACGGTTCAGAATAGATGATGGCAAAATCGGCCCATAATAGGTTGAAATATAGTTATTTACATTAGAATTAACATAGTTAAGCACATAGTTAACTGTTGAGATATTTGTTGAATAGGGATAGTAGATATTCTCAAATGAAGACATAAATGTAGAATAGTTTATTGTAGTTATATTAGACCCTGGAAATCCAGGTAGAGAATTAGAACCATATGTACGGGTTGTATTGAAGGCAACATCATATTGTCTAAGTGTACATACATATTCTGGATTATAGTTAAGAAGGTCATTTGTATTATTAACTGTACTAATTTCTGAAATCATATCAATTGGGCGCAAGGCCCCATAATCATGACGATTGGGTAAGACGAAGCGAACCATAACCTCGTAATCCTCATTAGGTGAATAGCCACGCAGCGCAATCCAGTAATAGTCATCGACCCCACCATTTAGCGAGACAATCTGTGTATCACCGGTACCATAATCAGGAATAGCACCAGATGTACTGAGAGGTATATTATAAATGTAACTATTAAATCCGTAACCATTGTATCCAGTATCTGCACGATAGAAATTGCTTTCCATACCCCATTTCCATTTTGTTATACCACTGCTAATTGTACTTACATCTTTAGCCAGGTCACTCCAACCATTATAGAAGAAGAGTTGCGTCTTTGGGAGTTCAAAATAGTTGCTGCCCTCATAATTGATATCTACAAGGTTAGTTATATCATTGTATTTATTAAGTCGCTTATTCAGTACAATACGTGAGTTAGGATAAAAGAGCTGCATAGCATGTCGTTTTACACCACGATTTATATCATCTAATTGACGAGAGTTACCTACAAAGTTGTACTGCCCATCTGATAATGGAGGGCCGGTCTCAAAGGTAAACCAGATACCATCATTTCTGTCCATCTGCATACCATAGTTAGGATATGTGACAAAAGAGGAGATAGCGGCAGCAGAGGCCTGTTGTCTGGCATCACTGTAGATGTTTGCAGGACCCTTTCCTGATACACCCTGAGTATCTAAAATCAACTTATTAAAACGATTCGTTGCGCCACTGTTCAAAGTATATACATTATAGTCTGTTGTCAAAGTAAGATCAAATGTACCTGGTGGTGGGGCAACGCCTGCACGGAAAAGCGGCTCCGTATTAATCGATGATGTCAGAATAATCTCATTACAGATATATCCATCAGGTGTTGTATTTGTTGCAGTTGATGTTGAGAAATACATAATCATTAGGTCACCCCAAATCTTATCATTTTGTGTAATACGATTCTCTTTCCCTAATATACCATATACATTTGTACTTACATTTGTATTTACTGTATAGAACTGATTTGTGCTAGGGAACTGAATATTATTTGGGTCATATGCATTACTATTAAAAATAAATCCAGTAAATGTACTATTAGTTGGACCAGTATTATTAAATGCAATTACGCCAATACCTGTACTTACGCCATTCACTCCCGCATTATCATAATAGACCCAGTCGCCCCTATTTGTAACACGCAGGCCACGGTTACTTCCATCAAATGTTGGAGTAATCAACTCAGTGGCACCAGGGACATCCCAACGATAGACCTCCATGTTCATAGTCATCTGTAGATTGGGAGTAACACTGGATGTACTAATAAATGTTGACAGAACATAGATGTTAGTACTATTAAGGGCTAGATTTGGACGTGTCATAATATAGATTGCATGTGCATTTGCACCCCATGTTACAAACTGATGAGTTGATGGTACATAACTAGCCAGATTAAATGAGCTGAAAAACACAGTGTCACGGTCACCAACAATATTACCAGGGTTACGCAGCAGATATGCATCACAAATGGAGGGCTGTTGACTCTGCACGCCACCTAATAGTAGATAACGATTCGAGCCCTCCTGATAATCAGCATTACGTAAAACCATATTATTAACACCAAAAAAGCTACCAAAAGGGGGGTATGCAAATATCGCCTCAGGATCCTCAATAATATCTAGATCCAACAGATAACTAAGTGTTGTTGTTGTTATTGGCAGCGACTGTTGATACTGACTCTGGTAGATATTTGTAATGTAGTCTTTCTCCACTGTATAGTTTACAGGTATTACAGCCTCATAATCATTAAATGCAGTACCATTATAGTTATTCGTTGGTTGTGCATCAGAGTCGTCAGGGAAAGGGACAGCGGAGCCACACAACATAAAGTAGGTTGTTGTACTGAAATTGGCCCTGAAAGGTACAACTGAATACATACTACGAGGGTCACCCAGAACAGTAGATGGGAAAGGGGTGTATCCAGAGATACCTTGAGCTACAAGGTCCGTGCGGCTGTAGTTAAAGGACGGCAACAGCTCAAAGTTGTGATAGGTACCATAACTTGCATCAAAACCCTGATTCGCCTCAACAGTAGAGGGATTATAAACAACACGCTTCGTACAGGACAATACCGCATAGGCCTGCGTAATATCAATCGTATTAAGAGTATTACCTGTCAATGCATTTGTATCAAAAATACCGAGATAAACAATATTACTATTAGGGTCGTTTACACCATAATAGGCAGACTTGAATGCCACCGATTTTGCATCCCATACACCATCTGTTGGTAAGAAAGAGAATCCAACAATACCCGTACCAAGGCGTAATGTACTTACATTAAGGTCAATATCCTGTATATAATTGTAACCAGCGATAGGTGTATTTAATGTCGTATTAGATGTATAAGGCAACATTGTACTGAGTGATGACATACCAACAAAAGAGTATCCAGTATCATCTGCCTGATGAGGACCAAAAAAGATTTTGCTGTAATTATGAAGAATACTATAAGAGCGCTTAGTCACATTAGAGAAGGTCGGCGTATAAGGGAAATTTGCCTGCGGCGTAAGCAGCACATTTGAGCCACCATTGTAGATGTAGGTTTGCGTAGTGCTGTTATAAGGTGAATTACACATAAAGGTGTATTGGCTAATTGGGTCCTGTCTAAATGTAGCATTGTAGTCAATACCAGGCTGATTACTTGTAAATCCAATATAGTTGGTCATATCATCACTGACCCCATTATCATCAAAGCCCATTAATGGTGCATTTGCAGGGTAGGTGACATCAAACTGTGGGTCACTAGGATTGATACCAATAACATTACTATTATAAGGTAGTTGGTTATAGTTTGTGTTGTAGGTTTTATAAAAGTAGTGATTTACAGTGCTTGGGGTATCATCATAAAGTACACCATACTGCTCAGAGAACACTGTCTCCCCAGGCTGATAGATGTCGAAATTTTTTAGAGTTGCACGTGGTGTACTTGTGGCATTATTCCAATATGTCAAGAATCTGATATCTGTATTGCCCAAGAAAATATCATCAGAACGCACAATCGCATAGTAATCCTCATTCAATATTACTGGTAAAGTAGCCGTGACGGATGATGCATTGCTGTTTACTGGCACCTTTGCCAAATAGTTCTGCGGGTTCTCCTTACGCAACTGTCTTGCATCTGCAAAATAGCCAGCCTCATCATGATAGACAAATAGGGCCATATTTGTCGAGAATGAACTACCATAAGGGTTTGCAAGCTCAACCGTTAATGGTACATCATACAATGCTGCTGAGGTAGAGAATGTTGATGGAACCTGAGGAACACGGAATTTGAAGAACTTGTAGTTACTTGTAATAGTCATTGTATATGTTGTACTAAATGTTGACGAGGTCCAGGAATTTGAGCGGTCGATGCCATATGCAATAGTACTGATATAGGTGTTACTCATACCATTAATAGTTGAGGCGCCTGCGTTATTTCCAAATTCATAATCATAGGCGAAGTTTGTTGGAATAAACCCAGAGTATTGAACTCCGTTGAAATCTGGATAACGATAACGATAGGGCCGTGATACTGTCTCCACCTGTAGGGTTTGACGTGATCCTGAACGTATAGGGAATAATATATATTGTCCTGCACTTACATGTACATTAATCTCTGCTGAGCCGTATTTGGCAGTTGTATTTAAAATACCATAGGCATTGGTGAGCTCTGTCTCAGTGTCAATATTTCTAATAGTACGGTCATATACATTATAAAACTTATAGTCCTGAATTCTGAAATTTACATAGCTTATAGGTCCCCCGAAATTTATCCAATCAATTGTTGGTGCATCAATATTACTCATATTAGGCCATTGAATAGTTGGTGAAGATGGAACATAGTTGAAATCAGGCACCGGTTTAACTGTGCCTGCCTCCAAGGCAGCTATGTATTCAGCACTATAACTGGTAAAAACACCAGTAACATCATTACCACTCTGAGTATAGATATAGTTACTAATTCCCGCAAGTTCAGGCAAACTATAGGACCCATAGTTCACTGCAAAATTACTCGCAAGTACTGACTGATAAAAATTATACATACTGTTTAAAACAGCATTCTGTTTGGCTGCTGTATTTGACAATGTAATAAAATTACTATAGGTTATATTAATACTATTAAGGGCATTATTCAAATATGTATTACTTTGATTTGAGAGATCTTTAATAATACTAGGGTTCAATAAAGCACTATCAACTGTTACACGTTTATTATAAGGTATTGTCGACCAGTTATAATAATTTACTAGCGAATATAGAAATGTACGAGAGGTACGATATCGCTCTAATTCAGTAACATTTGCCTGAATAACAGATAGGGCAAATGCATCATCTAGACCCTGAAAATTATAGATTAAACGGTCATATGCGTTTTCATCTAAAGGTAATATAATATTAAATGCCTCAGCAGGGTCAAGAAGAGCCTCAAACAATACAGGATAGTAGTATGCAACCTGTAGCTCATTTAATGTATATGTTGTTTGAGAAATATAACGTGATTTAAAATAACGGGTCACAATATAATCCATTGTTGGATTTGGGTAAAACTTCTGTAACAATGCGTCGTAATAGTATGTCCCTGGCTGATTGAAATTTAAACCGAGATCACCAGAAACAGCAAATGCAGATGCAAAATCATTAAATTCATTTGGATAAAAGAAGAATGTTGGTGTTACATTCATCTGATACATCAATTCTCTTAAAAGTCCACCATCATTACTACCCATAGTATATGAGCCTTCACGAATACGAACATTTATTATATTTGATGAACCATCAGGCAAATAACGGCCATTTTCCCAAACCTTGAAATTTGTATTGTATTTATTGTTACGGAATGTGAAAAATGCGGACAAAAGTTTCATTTGCGTTATGTTTATGCTCGTTACATTACGATAGACTCGTGGTAAATGGAGCTGTAGTCTTGTTGGCTGTGGATAGGCTACACGGTCACGATTAAGAGAGTCAATTAAAATAGTTGTATCGGTACCTTGAAGATTTGTTTTAAATGTAGTTGAACCGTAATTGATAGGTTTTTTGCTGTCCCAGCCGGACTTATCGAAAGGAGCACCCTCTTGTGCCGAAAACTCTGATTGCTGCTTGCTATTCATTGAGGGTCCACCCATGCGATAGAGATCAGCACGGTCGGGTGGTACAAAAAGAGCCTGAGGGGCATAGGGGCGCTGACCGTTGGGAAGATTACGAAGTGAGGAATCTGATTCATATTCCGATGATGATATTCCAGCCTCAGAATCCGAGATGGATTCTGTTTCTGATGCCTCGGGGCTGTCAATGTAAGGGCGATAATAATCGTTATTGTCGCTCATCTCCTACTCTTCATTGGCAGCTTGTTAAGTCCTGTTGTAACTTTAAGACGAATAATATACAGCAGTTAGAGAGATAGATGAGCTTCTTTGGAAATCAAACAACTGGAACCACTATGTATAATCCAAATCTTCTTAATATTGTGGGACTTACAAATGTTGCAAATCCAACAAATACAACTGCAACTGATGTATTTTCCTTACCTGATGGTGTGAGTTTCACAACAAGTGAAACAACCTTCTCAAATGCAAATACAGAAGCATACAATGTTTACGTATATGGCAATGTATATGCGAGCAACTTTAATAGTTTGTGCCCGCTTGTTTTTACAGCGGGGAAGAAGGAGTCCATGTGGATTACCGAAGAGGGCCAGGTTGGCGTTGGACTTCCCAATCCACAGGCAACCCTACATGTTGGGGGAAATGTCCTTATTAATTCAGGGGCAACTGTTCATGGTACAACAGCCTTTACTGGGGATGTTGTATTTGACAGTGATGTCACCTTTAAGGGTAATGTTCATGTAGCCGGCCGTCTATTCATTAACGGTCGGGAGATTTAGAGGTAACGGAGGACCTCTGTACCATGTATACTTGCAGACCAATTGATACTATTTGTTGTTGTGCAGGTTATTCTAAATGTTAAACTTACTTGATTTCCCGCCGCACCAGGGACATCAACATTAAAATCTACTGGAGGTGTACCCATTAGCTGATTTACTGAGAAATATGGGAGAATGTTAGAATTAAAGCCAGCCTGAATCAAACCAGTTTCACTGGCAACATAAATACGTCTAAAATTATTGTCATAATATCCAACAAATCTGTAGCCTGCAAAATATACACCTGTACCCTCAGTATTAGGTGAGGTTTTAGCCTCATAACCAATTAAATCTACATTAAAGGTACGTGCAAAAGAATCATTGGTGCCTGCACCTGGATAACGGATTGTAAATGTTGTAATTTCATTGTTTGATCCAAATGCAAATGTAGCCTGTGTGTTACTTGTAGTAACTGTTCTTGCATTCATGATATAATGTTGTGATGTTCCTATATTTCCGCCGACACTACCTGAATGAAAACCACCTCCCTGGGCATATCCACCGTCAAAATATGCTAGACCAAGTAAACCAGCAGAATGTGCATAATTACCAGTTGTTTTTGTATTATAGCCCTCTGCATGAGAATAATTACTATTAGCTGTTGTAAGATGACCTTCAGTATGACTTCCAACGCCAATTGAGCTGGTTCCTTGGCCCTCTGCATGTGATACACTACCGTATGAAATTGTAGTTAAACCTTCTGCATGCGAGTATGAACCAACTGTTATATTACTACTACCTTCAGAATGTGAATAGATACCAATTGAACTGGTATTTAAACCTTCAGCATGTGATGCTGTACCATGTGCAACTGTTCCTGTACCCTCTGAATGTGTATAATTACCTCTTGTATATGTTATATAACCTTCTGCATGAGACATTGGTCCCGTCGCATCTGTTAACTCACCCTCTGCATGAGACATTGTTCCAATTGAACTTGTTTGGAAACCCTCTGCATGTGAATTTTCACCAAATGCTACTGTTTGTGAACCTTCTGAATGCGAATAATTTCCAATTGCATAAGTTATTTGTCCCTCTGCATGGGAAGCTGTACCAGATGCAACTGTCCCTGTGCCCTCTGTATGAGAATAATTTCCTGTTGCAAATGTTAAATAACCCTCTGAGTGTGACATTTGACCCGTTGCATTAGTTTCTCGCCCCTCTGCATGTGACATTGCTCCAATTGAACTTGTTTGAAGACCCTCTGAATGTGAATTAATACCATATGCTACTGCTTCAGAACCCTCTGAATGTGAATAATTTCCTAATGCATATGTTATCTGCCCCTCAGCATGCGAAGCTGCACCATTAGCAACTGTACCTGTACCCTCTGTGTGTGAATAACTTCCTATTGCATATGTGAATGAACCCTCTGTATGTGATCCAATTCCTGTTGCAATTGTTCTATACCCCTCTGCATGAGATGCATATCCAATTGTTGATGTTTCAACACCATTGGCAATTGTATCAGTATTTACATTTACACATGTTCTGAATAGTAATACATTGGTATTATAAACAGTGGATTGTGCAATATTTACATTTGCTACTGCTGGATATGAGGCCCATTGGGCTGCATTTGCAGTAGCACCAGCAGGACCTGTTGCACCTGTAGCGCCTGCAGGACCTGTAGCACCCGTTGCGCCTGTTGCGCCTGTTGCGCCTGTATTACCTGTAGCACCAGTTTCACCTGTAGCACCGGCTTCACCAGTAGCACCAGTTTCACCAGTAGCACCAGTTTCACCTGTAGCACCTGTAGCGCCGGCTTCACCAGTAGCACCTGTTGAACCAGCTTCTCCAACTATAATATAACTCACATACATCATTTCATTTTCGGTAGGTGTACCAGTAGTTGTTGATGTAACAAAAAAATAGTAAGTTCCATCTAGATTATCACCATGCCCATAAACAATACCCGAGTATGTCACAGTTCCAGATATATCAGTTACAGTTAGAACTACTGTATTGCCATTTGTATATAATAAAGTAATTGTATTTAACCAACTTAGCGCATTATTATTATCATTATCAATATAATTAAAAGTTAACTTCGCCGGCTTTCCTAAATCATAGTTTAAATAATTACTAGTTGGAGGGAATGAACTAGTGTATTTCCAAGGTCTAATCATTGCAGCACCTGTAGCACCAGTTGAACCAGAACCTGCCCCAATTACAGTATCATTTATATAAAGTGTGTTGGCGCCAGAATTATACCACAATGTACCTGTAACACCTGGAGCTGGATTAGCTGCAGTTGGGGCTAAAATCATTGCAATAGGATCAATAATTCCATCAACTGTCAATTTACCATTAATTATTACTTCACCAGATGGTCCAGAACTTGGATCAAAACGGAAGAACTCACTACCAGTTACTCCAGCTCCATCATAATACAATACTGTGCCTGCAGTAACACCAACAAATGAAAATGTACCAGTAGCGCCTGTAGCGCCAGTATTACCTGTAGCGCCAGTATTACCTGTAGCGCCAGTATTACCTGTAGCGCCAGTATTACCTGTAGCGCCAGTATTACCTGTAGCGCCAGTAT
>JACCDW010506047.1_pt1 | contig 124133 bp, 117 predicted proteins | sample 7449781 | NCBI WGS metagenome assembly JACCDW01 (sample SAMN15323449, study PRJNA562643) | freshwater metagenome | isolation source: river surface water | place: USA:Blue River Watershed | collected 2017-08-18 | reverse complement strand
CATTCATCGTGGTTCCGAAACTTTTCACTTCGGGCAAGGCAAAATACCGTACATCGTTTTCGGCAAAATTTAACAAAATGCGGTAATTACGATTTTGCATCGGCACAAAGGGGATTTCAGCTAACCCCGCCTTATTTGTTTCAAAATCTGCTATTTTGTTATTCGCTTCGTCAATCAATTTCCCTTTTTGTTGCATTATTTCGGTGCTGACAATAACTTTTGCAGGCAATTTGTCAACCAATATCCCACTCTCTACTCCAATTTCGATTTTTGGGTATTCCTCGGACAAAGCGTTTTTTTTGCTAACAACTTTGATGTTTTTATGAAAAATAGCTTTGCTTCCAAAAGCCGCCAAGTAGTTTGTGTACGCCCGCAATGTGAATGTGCCGCTGTCGGCAGGAAGGATAAAAAAACTTTCTACGTTTTCGTCATTTTTCAAAACTTTTTCGGCAAATAGGCTGTGGTCAGGCGAAATGAGCTCAACATAAATCACTTTGCTCGTTATGGTATCGGAAACGATTTTTACCGAAAAAAATACGGTGTCTTTTGGAGAAAAAATCTCATTTTGAACTCGCAAAAATAGTTTTTCGTCAGGGAAAAAGGTTTGTGCTTGGGCAGAAATCACCAAGAAAAAGTAGAAAAAAATGATTTTTTTATATTAGAGTTCATAAAGTCTAAAATAATCAAGGTCAAATTCTGCGTTTTCTTCATTACCAGAAATAGTAAATATAAGTTGATTAGCTTGGTCAGCCGACCAAACATCTGTATAAAATAGATGCTTACTGTTCAGATATACACTCCAGAAATTCCCTTTTCTTACTAACCTTACGGTATTAAAATCATTATTGATGGTGTAACTACTAAAACGAAAATAGAATTTAAATGAAAAGACTTTACAAGAGATAGGATTAAAAGTATGTGAAAAGACGGCTTGATTTTGATAGGTATTTGGAGAATACGAGTATTTGAAAGTTCCAGATTTGAGTCGATAACGCACTTCCACTTCATAATTATTTGATTTTATAAATTCACTCCTCCTTGCTGGCAATACATTGGCCATTTCCATTACTTTGTCAGGGTATAAACTAAAGCTACCGCCTTTGTGCAATTTGACATTTAAAATCCCTTTTTCTGGTATTTTAAATCTTGCATTTGGGAATTGGTCTAAATAAGTGCTTAATTCTTTTGATTCGTCAAAATCTTGTGATGCCAAAAGCTTTCTGGTTGAATTTGTTATAGGAAATGGGTCATATTGAGATTTTGACCAATCTGGTGTGGGTGTGTTTATATCAAAAAGTTCATCAATATAGTATTTTCGACGAACACCTACATAGAGAAGAGTATTTTCAATTATTGGAATATTTTCATAACTCTGCATCATAGACTTATACTCTCCATTAGGAAGAGTTTGTAAATTATGAGGTCTATTCAGAAGTAAATGCCCAAACTCATGAAACAACAAAAATTCTTTGTCTAAAACACTTGCATTTTTCCATACAATTGAATCAATTACGATTTTATTTTCAGCATAATATGTGCGTCCTGCTACACTATCTACCGAACCAAATTGTATGACTATATTTTTGGGTATTTTAATAGGTATATTTCTGCTTTGGGCTTCTTTTAAAAAAGAATCATAATAGGTTTGTAAATCTGAATCAATGACAGGTTTTATGTATTCTTTTGAGCAACTAAGACAAAAAATACTTAAAATGAAGAATAAGCGTGTGCGATTTTTCATGTCTTGTACGGAAATAGGTTTATACAAATTTATGTAAACAAAAGTCAAGAATCAAGACAGTAGTTCTCAAGTGCTGTTTTTAGAGTAGAACAATTTTTAAATGGTTACTGATCTGAATCCAACAATTTATAAAATTGTTCTACAAATTTATTCATCCTCAATACTTTTCTGCCTCATTTCTAACATATTCTGCCCTACCTTTTGAGTATCAGCGATTTTGTCTAATTTTGCACCGAGTTTTCAATTAACAAGAAACATTTTTATGGCACAATACGACGTTGTAATACTTGGAAGTGGGCCGGGCGGTTATGTAGCTGCTATTCGTGCATCACAATTAGGCTTGAAAACAGCCATCATCGAAAAAGAAAATTTAGGTGGTATTTGCCTCAACTGGGGTTGTATTCCAACAAAAGCGTTGTTAAAATCGGCTCAAGTATTTGAGTACATCAAGCACGCAAAAGATTATGGTATTGAAGTTGGCGAAGCCAATGCAAATTTTGAAGCAGTTATTAAACGTTCGCGTGGAGTGGCTGAAGGAATGAGCAAAGGTGTAACTTTCTTGATGAAGAAAAATAAAATTGACGTAATCAATGGTTACGGAAAAGTAAAGCCAGGCAAAAAAGTAGAAGTTACGGATGCCGAAGGTAAGAAATCTGACGTAGAAGGAAAACACATCATCATCGCAACGGGTGCAAGAGCAAGACAATTACCAAACGTGCCACTTGATGGTGAAAAAGTAATTGAATACCGCAAAGCTATGAGCCTCGAAAAACAACCAGCTTCGATGTTGGTGATGGGTTCGGGTGCAATCGGTGTAGAGTTTGCGTATGTATATGCAAGCATGGGTACGAAAGTAACCATCGTAGAATTTATGCCAAACATTGTTCCAGTAGAAGACGAAGATGTATCGAAAGAATTGGCAAAAATCTATAAGAAAATGGGTATCGAAATCTACACAAGTTCAAGCGTAGAAAAAGTAGATACTTCGGGTAAAGGTTGCGTTTCGACGGTTAAGACACCATCGGGTGAAATCAAAATCGAAACTGATGTTGTTCTTTCGGCTGCGGGTATCGTAGCAAACATCGAAAACATTGGTTTAGAAGATGTAGGTATTGCTACTGATAGAGGCAAAATCTTGGTAAATGGCTTTTCCGAGACAAATATCCCAGGATATTATGCTATCGGTGATGTAACTCCAGGCCAAGCATTGGCTCACGTAGCATCGGCCGAGGGTATTATTTGTGTAGAGAAAATTGCGGGACACCACCCACAACCACTTGATTATAAAAATATTCCAGGTTGTACATACTGCTCGCCAGAAATCGCTTCGGTAGGTTATACCGAAAAAGCAGCGAAAGAGGCTGGATATGAGGTAAAAGTGGGTAAATTCCCTTTTTCGGCATCGGGCAAGGCGAAGGCTGGTGGTGTACCAGAGGGATTTGTAAAAGTTATTTTCGATGCTAAATACGGTGAGTGGTTAGGTTGCCACATGATTGGTAGTAATGTAACCGAAATGATTGCCGAGGCAGTTGTAGCTCGTAAGCTCGAAACAACAGGTATGGAAATCATCAAGTCGGTTCACCCACACCCAACCATGTCAGAAGCTATCATGGAAGCGGCCGCCGCTGCTTATGGTGAGGTTATTCACTTGTAAAATGTTTGATGGTGGATGATTGGTGGTGAATGTTAAATGGTGGGTGATTAATGTTAAATATTTGATTATTAGCCTTGCAATAATAAAAACGGTCGTAAGATTAATTCTTACGACCGTTTTTGTATAAACAATTTGACATCAAACATTAAACATCAAACATTCACCATTGCCTTAAAACTTCCATCTAACAAAAGCTTCCATCGCTTCGTATTCAGCCAAACCAAGCTTATTGTAAAGCTGAGCCGTTCCACGGTTACGCTCTTCGGCACGTTGCCAAAACTCACGAGCATCCGTTCCTTGGAATACCACGCCATCTTTTTGTGATTGGTGCTTAAAGATACCCATACGTTTTTGCAACACTTGGTCAGGCGACATCGGCACTGCCATTTCGATTTCGTGAATATCCCACTCAGCCCAAGCACCACGGTATAACCAAACCCAACAATCTTTCATGAAATTTTTGTGTTTGAGTTGCTCAACAGCCGCAAAAATGGCATCTAAACAAACTTTGTGCGTGCCATGAGGGTCAGCTAAATCGCCAGCGGCGTAAACCTGATGCGGCTTGATAGATTCTATTAAGTTTGCCACAACGGCCACATCATCTGCTCCCAATGGTTTTTTCTCGATGCGTCCTGTTTCGTAGAAAGGCATATCCATGAAGTGAACGTTTTCTTCGGGAATTCCCACAAAACGGCAAGTTGCTTTTGCTTCTCCTCTACGAATCAGACCTTTTACGTATCTTACAGCATCGGTATCAACATCGCTGTCTTTTTTGTTTTTCAAAAACTCTTTTGCATCAGCAAAGAGTTTTTGAGTCTCTTTACCTTCAATACCAAATTTCTCGTTGAAGTCAACCACGAAGTCAATGAAACGAATGGCTTCGTCATCCGCAACAGCAATGTTTCCAGAAGTTTGGTATCCAATATGCACATCGTGTCCTTGGTCAACTAAACGTTGGAACGTTCCCCCCATCGAAATAATATCATCATCGGGGTGTGGACTGAAAATAATAACACGCTTCTGAGCAGGTAAGGCTCTTTCTGGGCGGTTAGTATCATCAGCGTTAGGTTTTCCACCTGGCCAACCCGAAATACTGTGCTGTAATTGGTTGAAAACATCAATATTTAGGTCGTAGGCTTGTCCGTGGCGAGCCAATAAATCACTTAGACCGTTATCGTTATAATCTTTGTTTGTGAGTTTTAAGATTGGTTTTCCAAGCGTGAGTGCCAAGTTTGTAACGGCTTTCTTAATCATCTTGCTTGTCCATTCAACGTCTTCTACCACCCAAGGCGTACGCATACGAGTAAGCTCGTGAGCGGCACGTTCATCAATGACAAACATGGCATTTGGGTGTGTTTGTAAGTATGAAGCTGGGATTGTCTCGGTTACACGACCTTCGACCGCTTCGGCAATAACTGGAGCTTTTCTTTCGCCCCAAGCTAATAAAACTACTCTTTTTGCACTCAGAATTTTAGAAACCCCCATCGTGATGGCCTTCTTTGGTACTTTTACCAAGCTTCCACCAAAGTCAGATGCAGCCGCTACACGAGTAGAGTGGTCGAGCATCATCAGACGAGTGCGAGAGTTTACTAATGAACCAGGTTCGTTGAAACCGATGTGTCCGTTTGCTCCAATACCCAATAATTGAAAATCTAAGCCACCAACGGCGTCTATTTTGCGTTCGTATTCATCGCTGAAGTCTTTTACTTTACTGAGAGGAACAGTGCCGTCTGGAATAAAGTAATTTTCTTTTGGAATATCAACGTGGTCGAAGAGTTGCTCTTTCATGAAACGCACATAGCTCTGCAACGAGTCTGGCTCCATTGGATAGTATTCATCTAAGTTAAACGAAACTACATTTTTGAAGCTAAGGCCTTCTTCACGATGCATTCTTATTAACTCGGCATATACTGATTTAGGAGATGACCCTGTGGCTAAACCCAAAATACAGTTGCGGTTTTGGCGTTGACGCTCTCTGATTAACTCAGCGATTTCAAGTGCTACTGCTTTAGAGGCATCTTTGGAATCTTTGAAAATCTTGGTTGGAATCTTCTCGTAAGCAATAGGGTCAGTTGAAATAATCTGTTGCTCCATTATTGTCGTAGTTTTAGGTTTGATTCGCTAAAATAAAATATTTTACAAAGGTAACTATTAATTATTTTAGTGCATTATATTTTGGGATGAAAAGATATAAAATTTTATCATAATTTAATTTATTAAAAAATATTTTTTTAATAAAAATCATACATGATAAACTTTAATGGCGAAAATACACAAAAAGCGTATCAAATCAAGACGTCCCATCTGAAATAATGGTTTTATTCTTAATTTGATACGCTTTGTATTTATAAAATGCGAACAAGATGTTCGCTCTACAAAATTTATGCAAAAACTTCTTCGAGTTGTTCTTTTTTCGGGAAGTCAGGCGTTACCAAGTTTTCTTCTGGTTTATAGATATAAGGCATTGGGAAACCTCTTTCTTTGAAAGTTGGCTCGGCCATGTTATTATATCGCAACTGAATTGACCAACGAATATTACGAGTGATATTTTCGCCCGAACGGTGTACCAAAAATGCCGAGAAAACTAATAAATCGCCTACTTCAAATTGAGTTTGTACGTAGTCTTCTTCTGGAATAGCCTCTTGAATACTGCCCAAGTAGCCCGAAGTATCGGCTTTTAATAGACCAATTGTGTGGCTGGCAGGTACGATTTGTAATGCACCTAAATCGGCACCGCAATCAACCATCGGAAACCACATAACAATACTATCAAGAGAGCCTTGACCAGTTCTCCAGTCTTGGTGAGCACCGAGTTTCCAGTGGCTACCACCCTTTGATAAATATCGGCTATTAAATTGCATCGCAGGACGAACACCAATCATCGGAAACTCATAACCTAACTCTTTCAATACATTGATGATTTTAGGGTCTGTGCCTAAATGGTGCAACGATATAAGGTGTTGGGCTTGTTTCCCTGTATTGACAAAAGTTGTAAAATCGGCCTCAAATAAATCGAACATGGCTTGCTCGAATGTATCACGGTCGTTGATGTCAACTTTTTTGCCCAAAACTCGCTCAATTTGCAAAGCAAAAAGGCTACGTGCTTCGGTATAAATTCGGTTAATTTCTTCTTTTGAAAAGAAGTTTTTGATGATAATATATCCGTCTTTGTTGAATTGTTCTTTCATAACCCCTAACCCCTAAAGGAGGATTTTAATTTTCAGTAAAATTAGATGTTACTGATTGAGAAAATAATGATAATTGTCAATAATTGATTTATTTTTCTAAAACAGCATAGGCAAAACCTGCTGCTCCGAAACCATTACCATTATATAACAAATATTTCTTGCCATTATGTTCATAGCAGTGAGCATAATTTATCATTTGGTAATCAAAATCAGCAGGATTTTCTGACTTATGAATGCCCACTAAATCATCTTTACGCTCCCATTTATAACCATCAACTGACTCGGCGTAGCCCAAACGATAACTTTGGTTGCGGTCAGTGCGATAATCACGCGTATGACGGTAAGAATAATACATCTTGAAAATACCGTCTTCGTGAAATACGCTTGGACGACCAACTGCATGAAGAAAATCATCAAAAGGAAGAGCTACATCACCCGTTGGAGTCCAATTAATACCATCATCCGAAACAGCCACACGGCAATCGTAGAAAGGTTCAGGATAGCCATGAATATACTCGCATTTTTGCCCCGAAATGTGCCACATCATCCACTTTCCATTGACAAACATCACCGAAGGTTGGGCTGCCCAGATTGGGTTATGAATCGAGCGGTCCATGATTGGGCCACGAAACATTTTCTTGAAATTCAAGCCTCCATCGGTACTTACGGCAAGTCCCATCGACAAGCGGTATGAATTGTGTGTACGATTCCAGCCCGTGTAATACAACCAAATATCGCCATTGGCTTGCGGAACAAACCACGAAGGCATAGCACCTGTTTCGTCGTATTCGCCAGGGCCGCCTAAATCCAATACAAATGTATCGTGGATATAAAGAATTTTGGTAGGGTCGTCGTAATCAACATCAATAAATGTTGGGCGAGAATACCCGTTATCATCTCTCGATGAGAAATAAACTCTTAGAAAATCTTTGTGTTTGTACGCATAAGGTACTTGTGCGTGCGAACGGCTGTGTGATAAACTACCATCGGGCTTATAAACGAGGCCTTTTTTTTGCCAAATTCCCCCAGTATTTACCAAGCCATCACTATTTATATGACTCATAATTCTATTTTACTGTATTTGTTTTTCATTACTCCCCTTTAGGGGCGGTCCGCCGCTGCGGTTGGGGGTTACTTCTTACGATTTCTCTCCGCTCTGATTTTCCAGTTATCTTTAAAGTCTTTACCTGGAATTTGCAGATTTACGTTCACTTTCGGTGCTTTTTTAGTTTTGCGGAAGTCTAATACGTAATAGCCATTACCGAAAATCCATTGGAGCTTTACGTCTTTGATATTCTTTGGTAAATCTTGCATCGGCACTAAATCGGCAAACATTGGGTTGGCGTCCATCAAAATCTGATACGTTTTTTGGTCACGAAGCCATGCACCCACGCTTTCGTCACCTACCACTACTCGTCCGCCTACTTTTACCACACGGTTAAACTCTTCAAATGCTTTGGCTCTTTCTGAGAAAGTGTTGATTCCCCCAAAATGGAAAAGGGCATCGAAAGTATTATCTTCAAATGGCAAATAAGAACCATTCCCGATGAAATAATCAATCGTAACGTCTTTTTTATCGGCAAACTTTTCTTTGGCGTGACTCAGCATCGCTGGCGATAAATCAGATAAAACTGCGTGTCCGCCTGGGGTAATTTTATCAATAATAAAAGCTGAATCTTTTCCTGTTCCTGCTCCAACTTCGAGTACTTTCATACCTGGGCGGAGCTTGAGTAGGCTAATCATTTGCTTACGAGTAGCGGCTTCATTGGCATAAAGCGACTCAAAAACCCAAGAAACTCCACGGTCGTAGCGTGCGTGAGCATCGTTGTAGGCTACTTGCTCTTTACGGTCTTGTTCGAAAAGTTCACGAGGGTAAACTAAGTCAACGATGTCGTTTACGTCGTAGCTTACATGTTCTTCGGTTGAAGTATTATTGAGGGTTTTGCCATCGGCCGATAAAACAAGTTTTGTATGTGTTTTTGGGCAAATTAGTTGGTCAAAAAATTGATTCATTATCAGAGATATTCAAAGATTAAGGCCCAAAGTTCGAGTTTTTGGGCGGTTTTTAAAAGCTATCTACGTTTTATTATAAATTAATATCCTTGCTCGACACTTCCGATTTAACGGCTGGGTTGCCTTTCCAGATGCTCCAAGGTTCGGTTTTTGCTTTGGTTACGTTGGCACCCATTGCTACGAGTGTGCCTTCTCCGAGTGTACAGCCATCTCTAATCGTAGCGTTTACACCAAAGAATGAGTATTCGCCAACTACGCAACGGCCCGATAAAACTACGTGCGAAGTAAAATAAACGTGGTCTTTGATTTCGCCGTGGTGGCCGATATGATTTCCACTCCAAAGCACTACATTATTGCCAATTTTTACGAATGGTTGAATCGTATTATCTTCTAAAATAAAACAGTTTTCGCCAATCTGGTCAGTCAAAACTGTTGCTTTCGAGCTAATGTATGAAATAAATGAATACCCTTTTTCTTTAGCTTCAGCGTAAACCTTTGCACGAACCGTATTCATTTTACGCTCGCTCAAAGGGGCAAAAAATTTATAGTCGGCGGGTGGATAAAGTGTAGTTACGTCTTCGAATGGCACAACGGGCAAACCGCAGAAAGTATCTTCTTTGATATATTCTTTATTAACCGTAAATGCCACGATTTCGTGTTCTGAATCATTTGTGAGATAATAATGGGCTAATTCTGCCACCAGTTCCGTACCGAAAACTACTACTTTTGCCATTTTTATTTTTAGTTTTAATTTAAAGCAATATCTATGGACTATCGTCTGTGGTCTATTTACCCATCAGACTAATTCAAATTTATTCAAATGTTCGTTGATTTCTTCTGCCGAGCAAAACATCAGCAAGTCGATGATTGAAAGCCACGGCACAAACGACTCCTCATCTTTATTAAACTGCTGGTATTTAATAGGTTTTGCTTTGATAAAATTAAGTAAGATTTCGCTATCTGCAAAAAGTTGCTTATCGTAAATGGCCATGCCACCAATCGGATTGATGTAATGGTTGGCTTTTTCCTGCAAACAAATATCCAAAATTCTTCCTTGTGCTTTTAGGTCTTGATTGTTGTAAATCGTTGAGCTTGCTACAATTTCGGTTTCAATAGTTAAGTATTTGCAGGTTTCTTTCAGACTATTTACTGCTAATTCTGCAATATTCGCTGCGGGGCATTTGAAAACTTGCTCTACTATCCCGAAGCCTTCTTTATAAAATGGTGCTTTTTTGTAAGATTGCTCAATGGTCTTTAAAAACTTTTTACTCCATGCCGCTAAATTATCTACTTCAATATCTCTAATCAGTCGATTTTGACTTGCTCCAAGCAACGGAATCGTAAACATGGAAGCTTTTCCATTGACCAAAATATTATTTCGGTTTATCCAACCCTTATTAATAAACGCCACGTCATCATATACTACAAATTTATCAACCGCTTTGATAAGTTGAAAATAGCCAATGTAAGGAAAAACGTAGGGTTGCATGATGCCAACAACATAGCCACCAACCCCAACCCCTAAAGGGGAGTTAGAGTGAAAATTATTTAGTATATTATCATCAGCCATTCTGTTATTCTTGATTTTTTATCTCCCTTCAGGGGTTAGGGGTGTTTGGGGTTAACTTTCTTAAATAAAACTCACTGTCGTTGACAGGGATATGCGACTTGCTATTGATTGAGTTTAGCTGAATATCGCCTTCTTGATAAGGAATAACCCCTTTAGAATAGAACAAATACTGTGCTTCGGCAGGAATTGGCTTTACGGCACTTCTGAACGGATGAATCGGAATCAGTTTTCGTTTAAACTCTTCGCCCCAAAGTGGGTACTCAAAATCTTCGTGTTCTTGCTGAGTTCCGAGTGCTACAATCGCATCTTTCGGTACGAGTTCATCAAATTTTTTGTAGGCTTCGTAAACATTTGGTCGACCAATGGTTATCAACTCTAAACGATTAGAGTTAAATATATTTTTAGCTTCAAAAACAGGGTGAATGCGTAAATAAAGAATTGAGGGTATTGCCGAAATTACAATAAAAAAACTAACCAATATCAGAAAACCACTATTCAATAATGATTTGCGTTTAAGCCAAGATAAGCGAACCAAAGAGAGCATAGGCATACACCAAACGGCCATGTTTAGAAAATATCGAGCCTTGATGGGGTCGTAAGGTGCAGAATAGCTCAGTGATAAAAAGTGGAGTGTTGCGGCAAAAGCAAGTACTGAAAAACTTTTTTCGACATCGTTTAATTTCTTAAACCCACTGATAACTTTCCGCCCCAAAATAACCATGATAGGGAGTATTAGACCAAAGCCAATGAATCCCCAAAAGGGTCTTTCGAGGTAAAATCTTACGGGGTGTTCAAACGAAAAATATGAAACAACCGTAAAGTGTTCACCTTCGAGATTTAGTCGTCCTAAGGCTTTATTGGGCCAGTATCGAGCCGATTCGTTTAGCTTTTTTCCCCAAGGCGAGCTTCTAAGACCGTCCATGTTCAAGAAATCTGAACTATATCGGCCAATGTTATAGGCAAAATTTTTGAGCTTTTCTTTTCCTGTATAATGTTCAATACCATGCCATTTCATAACCATTTCGGGAGCAGAAAGACTTCCAAGCGTAAATTTCTTAGATTCTTTTAAATTGCCAATGTAACCCGTTGGTAGAGCATATATACTAAGTGCCGCTACAAAAACAATAATAAATAATTTGATATGTTGGTAGAAAGCCTTTTTGAGTAGAAACGTATGAAAAGCTACTACTACCGCCGCAGGTGCAATAAGTAAGAAGGTTACTTTATGACCAATCCAGATACCCGCCATCAGTGCAATAAGTGAAGCATTCAGACGAGACGGCTTGGCCTTAAACGAAAACATAAAGTAAGTCAAACATCCTAAATAAGCCGACAAAACGATGTCGGTTTCAGTAGTTGTGGCTTGTACCAATGCCGTTGGAAGTTGAGCTGAAAGTAAAAAGACAAGTAAAGCAGCTGCTCGATTGGCGGTTATTTTGAATGCTATGCCGTAGGCCGATATTGCAAAAAGCCAGTACGATAAATAGTGAATGATTTTAAAGCCTTTTTCACCCAAAAGATGAAACCCAAACATTTGTAATGTTGGCAATGAATTGGGGTAAAAATCAATCGTCCATGTAGTGCCTTGCAGGCGGTCCATGTTGCCGTTTTGAAGATATAACGCACATTTGACCAGATGCCCTGTCATGCTATCCCATTCGTTTGGATAGGTTAAGAAAAACAGCCCTACGTTTAAAACACTCACAATCAGTAAGCCAGTACCTAAAATTCCGAATACAGTTTTCCCTAACACACTTTGTTGTTGCCAACTATCAGATAGACTTTTGGGAAGTGCTTTAAGAGATTTTATCAGCGAATATTGATGATTTTCGGAGATTTTCGTGAAAAAGAAATAAAACAACAAAGCCAAGGCATTTACACCAATACCCCAAGATACGGCATGGCTAATCTGATTAAGTTCGGATAGCAGGAAACCTGTTGGAATAATGCAAGAAACTAAACCAACAAAAAACTTGATTAAATAATCGCTTAGGCTTTCAGAGATATACGAAGTATTCCGATGAATTTGCCAAAGAAAAACAAGAAATAGTGCTATAAAAAGTAGATACATTGAATCAGAATAAAGGCTTTCACGGTACAAAGATAGTGAAAGCCCTTCTTTATATGATGATGTTTGATAGAAACTATATCAAAAACTCGAAAAGTTCGGGTTTATCGTTGATGTACTCGAACTGAACGTTATTTTCTTTCATGCGTTCGATAAGCGGCTGAAAGTCAGATTGTTGTTTCAATTCGATACCGACTAATGCGGGGCCCCGTTCGCGAGCGGTTTTCTTAGAATATTCAAAAAATACAATATTATCGGTTGGGCTCAATACATCATTTAAGAACGTTTTGAATGCCCCAGCACGCTGAGGAAAGCGAATAATGAAGTAATGTTTGAGTCCTTCATAAAGCAACGAACGCTCTTTTATTTCTTCAGTTCGGGTGATGTCATTGTTTCCACCACCGATGATACAGACCACATTTTTGCCTTTTATCTCGTCTTCGATAAAGTCGAGAGCTGAAACCGATAATGCTCCTGCTGGTTCGGCTACGATGGCTTCTTCGTTATAAAGTTGAAGAATAGTTGAGCAGACTTTACCTTCAGGAATCAATAAAATTTCGTGATTCAAGTTTTGTTTGCAGACTTGAAATGTCAAATCTCCTGCACGTTTTACGGCTGCCCCATCTACAAATTTATCAATTTCTTCGAGCGTTACTACTTGGTCTTGTTCGAGGGCAGTTTTCATGGTTGGTGAGCCAAGCGGTTCAACGGCCACGAGTTTGGTTTTGGGCGAAAGTTGTTTAAAAACCGTCGAAACGCCCGAAGCTAAACCACCACCACCGATAGCAAAAACTAAATAATCAATCTTGAAATTAGAGTCTTTGAAAATTTCCAGCCCGACTGTTCCTTGCCCCTCCATTACTTGCAAATCATCGAATGGATGCACAAAAGTAGCGTTTTGTTCTTCACAATATTTTTTGGCTGCGTAATAGGCATCATCGTAAGTGTCTCCCACGAGTTCGATTTTTACAAACTCTTTTCCGAACATTCCCACTTGCTTTATTTTCTGAGCGGGTGTGGTGGTGGGCATAAAAATAGTGCCTTTCACTTGTAGTTTTCGGCACGCATACGCAAGCCCTTGGGCATGATTACCAGCACTGGCACACACGACGCCTTTGGCAAGTTGTTCTTTCGGTAGAGCTGCCATTTTATTGAACGCTCCTCTGATTTTGTAAGAACGTACCACCTGTAAATCTTCTCGTTTGAGGTAAATATTCGCTCCATAACGCTCCGAAAGATTCAGGTTATGCATCAAAGGGGTATGAACAGCCACACCTTGTAGGCGTTCGGCGGCGAGGTAGATATTATCTAAATCAGGAAACGTTACTTCGGATTTTATTTTGGTCATGTGATGAAGGCTTTTCTAAAATTCAAATATACAAAAAGCACAGAGATTTTGTCCCTGTGCTTTCTGTAATAAATATATTTTTGAAACTGTCGTCCATTGTCTATCGACTGTGGACTATCATTAGTTTCTTTCTGGACGTAAGCTACGAACAGTTTTACCTGCTTGCCACATTTCCGACTCACGAAGTTCAGCTAATTCAACTTCCAATTTCTCACGGTAATCTGGCTCAGAGTTACGGGTAATTGATTGAGTAGCTTCTTTTTGTGATTTTACACTTTGATACAATTTCTTGAAAACTGGTTTTGTTGCATCGTGGAAAGGTTTCCACCAGTCTAACGCACCACGTTGAGCGGTGGTAGAGCAGTTAGCATACATCCAGTCCATTCCGTTTTCTGCAACCAATGGCATCAACGATTGTGTTAATTCTTCAACAGTTTCGTTGAAAGCCTCTGATGGTGAGTGACCATTTTCACGCAATACTTCGTATTGAGCAGCAAAAATACCTTGGATAGCACCCATCAAAGTTCCACGCTCACCAGTAAGGTCAGATGTTACTTCACGGTAGAAATCTGTTTCGAATAAATAACCCGAACCAACACCGATACCCATTGCGATGGCAGTTTCACGAGCGTGACCTGAAGCATCTTGGTAAACAGCGAAAGATGAGTTAAGACCTTTTCCTTCAACGAACAAACGACGAAGTGAAGTACCCGAACCTTTTGGAGCAACCAAAACAACGTCAACATTTTTAGGTGGTTTAATACCCGTTTTTTTGCTGTACGTGATACCGAATCCGTGAGAGAAATATAAAGTTTTACCTTTTTTGAGGTATTGTTTCACTGTTGGCCATAAGGCAATTTGAGCTGCATCTGATAAAAGGAAACAAATGATAGTACCTTTTTTCAATGCGTCTTCGATGCTGAAAAGAGTTTTACCTGGAACCCAACCATCAGCAACGGCTTTGTCGTAAGTTTTACCAGGGCGTTGTCCAACGATTACGTTGAAACCGTTGTCACGCATGTTCATTGCTTGACCTGGGCCTTGTACACCGTAGCCAATTACTGCAATAGTTTGTTTTTTCAAGAACTCTCTCGATTTTTCGAGTGGGTACTCTTCACGGGTTACTACTTCTTCTTCAACACCGCCGAAATTTAATTTTGCCATTTTTATTGAATTTGTTTTATTGAATGCTACAACTAAAATTTATTTATGCTCTTTTTATAGACAAATTTACAAATAATACTCCCATTCGGTAATTTCCTCTGGTAAATATTCGATTAAACCCTTAGGGGTTTTTCCTACGGCAACCCTTCCCGAACGAACGAATTCGATGATTCCGTGAGGTTTGATGTATTTGAAAAATTCAAAAATCTCAGTTTCGGTACCTGTCTTTTCGATTACGACGTAGTCAAGCCCCCAGTAAACGACCCACGCTTTATAAACTTTATTAATCGTTTCTACATCAACCGATTTGCCATTTAATGGCGTAGAAATCTTGAATAAAGCGATTTCGTTATAAACAATGTCTTCGTTGAGGTAACCAAATACCGCCAAAACTTCGATAATCTTACGAATCTGGCGTACGAGTTTTTCTACTTCCTCACGTTTTTCGTGTTTGATAACGATGGTAAAGCGAGAAATACCCTTACGCTCAGTTTCAGAAACCGTCAGCGACTCAATGTTGATTCTGCGACGGGTAAATATGATTGTGATTTTGTTGAGTAATCCGATGCTATTTTCGGTAAATACGCAAATAGTGTATGTTGTCATGCCCCCAGCCCCTAAAGGGGTGTAAAGTTTTAAAAAATAATAATTCTTTTCCTAAATTCCCCTTTAGGGACGGTCGGCCGCTGCCGTTAGGGGTGGTCTTACTCCAAGCGAATCTCACTTACGCTTGTTCCAGCAGGAACCATTGGGAATACGTTTTCTTCTTTTTCTACGATAACTTCGAGTAAGTATGCTTTTTTAGAAGCCAACATTTTATCGAGTGAATCGCTTAGGTTTTCTCTTTCATTACAAGTATGGCCGTCAATTCCGAAACCTTTAGCAATTGTAATAAAATCTGGGTTTTGAAGTTCTACGAATGAGTAGCGATTATCGAAGAATAATTGCTGCCACTGACGCACCATTCCTAAAAAATTATTATTCAAGATAATCATCTTCACGGCCAAGCCACTTTGAGCAATTGTGCCGAGTTCTTGAATAGTCATTTGGAAACAACCATCGCCAATGATTCCGACTACTTCACGGTCAGGTGCTCCGACTTTCGCACCAAACGATGCAGGAATTGCAAAGCCCATTGTGCCAAGCCCACCCGAAGCGATATAAGAGTTTGGTTTCTTGAATTGGTAATAACGTGCCGTAACCATTTGGTGTTGACCAACGTCAACAACGATGCAGGCTTCGCCATTCGTTTTGTCAGAAAGTAAAGCAACAACCTCAGCCATTTTGATTTTACCTTCTTGGCTTAAATCACGGAGGGTTACTTTATCGTATTCTTTTACATCAAGTTTACGGAATTCATTTTTCCAGCCTGTAAAATCACCTTTTTTTACTAAAGGCATGAGCATTTTTAATGCCTCTTTAGCATCGCCGATTACTGGAGCTTCTGCTTTCTTGATTTTATCAACTTCCGAAGGGTCGATTTCGATGTGAACAATACGTGCTTGTTTTACAAACTTCGTTGAGTCGCCCGTCACACGGTCATCAAAACGCATACCGATGGCAATCAAAACATCGCACTCGTCGGTCATTACGTTTGGAGAGTACATGCCGTGCATACCCAACCAACCCATATAATTCGGGTGATTGTTTGGCATGGCCGAAAGGCCAAGTAGTGTACTGGCACAAGGAATATCGGTTTTTTCAACGAAATCGAGTAATTCTTGAACGGCATCGGCTATCAAAACCCCGTGCCCGAACAAAATGTATGGACGCTTGGCTTTATTGATAAGTTCTGCCGCCTTTTCGATTTGGTCTTGTTTTGGCACCACACGTGGGCTATAACTGACCATTTTCTCTACTTTTTTATAGACAAATGGTTTCGTCATTTTAGCTGCTTGTGCATCACGAGCAAAATCAATTACGACTGGGCCAGGTTTACCTGACTTGGCAATAAAGAAAGCCTTTGCCATGATTTCTGGCACTTCGTCAGGGTCTGTAATCTGATAATTCCATTTACAAACAGGCGTTGTTACACCAATCATGTCTGTTTCTTGGAAAGCATCCGTACCCAACAAAGTAGATTTAACTTGACCCACAATACAAACTAATGGTGTGCAGTCAATGATAGCATCAGCAATAGGTGTAATGAGGTTGGTTCCGCCTGGGCCAGAAGTTACTAAACAAACTCCTGTGCGTCCACTCACACGAGCGTAACCTTGTGCAGCATGGCCAGCACCTTGCTCGTGGCGAACCAGCGTGTGTTTGATTCTATCAATATAATCATAGAGAGCATCATAGGTAGGCATAATAGCACCACCTGGATAACCAAAGATATTATCTACACTTTCGGCCAATAAACATTCCATCATCGCCTGAGCTCCCGAAAGAAAAACAGGTGCTTCTTTGGTTGGTGTGGGTGCAGAAAGTGTTTCTTGCTTTAATTCTATGTCAAGTAAATTTCCCATATCGTCTGAGATATTTTAGGATGAAGTTTTTTATCTGGTTTGCTGTACTCCGTATTTCTTATAAGTCTGTTACGCAACCTTCGCTGGCAGAACTTACGTTTTTGATATATTTACGAAGTACACCTCTTGTGTGTTCTGATGGAATTTGTTTCCATGCAGCTCTACGTTCGGCCAATTCTTCGTCCGAAACGTGCAAAATCAACTGATTATCAACTGCATCAATCGTGATTTTATCACCGTCTTTCACTAAAGCGATTGTTCCACCCTCGAATGCCTCTGGCGTAACGTGACCCACTACAAATCCGTGCGTGCCACCTGAGAAACGCCCATCGGTAATCATTGCTACGCTATTTCCTAAACCTGCACCCATCACAGCCGATGTTGGTTTAAGCATTTCGGGCATTCCTGGTCCACCTTTAGGGCCTTCGTTTCTGATTACGATTACATGACCCGCCTTGATTTCGCCTTTTTCTAAGTATTCAATTACTTCTTCTTCACGCTCACATACTTTGGCAATTCCCTCAAATCTTTCACCCTCTTTTCCTGTGATTTTCGCTACTGCACCGCCTTCGGCAAGATTTCCGTAAAGAATCTGTAGGTGACCCGTAGGTTTGATTGGCGACTCGATTGGTTGAATAATCTTTTGGGTTTCAAAGTCCAAGTCTGGTACATCTGCCAAGTTTTCGGCAATTGTTTTGCCTGTGATTGTCATGCAATCTCCGTGAATAAAGCCTTTTTTGAGCAAATATTTCATCAAAGCTGGCACACCACCAATTTCGAGCATGTCTTCCATGTAATACTTACCCGATGGTTTTAAATCGGCAATTAATGGCGTGCGGTCTGAAATATCCTGAATATCTTTTAATGTAAATTCTACGCCTGCGGCACTTGCAATGGCCAGATAGTGAAGTACTGCATTGGTTGAACCACCCATAACCATTACCATAGTCATGGCGTTTTCAAATGCCTTGCGAGTCATGATGTCACGTGGGCAAATGTTTTTCTCCAACATATTCTTCATTGCTGCACCAATTGCAATGCACTCGGCTTTTTTACCTTCGTGTGTTGCTGGGTAGCTTGATGAATTTGGTAATGTTAAGCCCATTGCTTCCATCGACGAGGCCATTGTGTTGGCGGTGTACATACCTCCACACGCACCCGCACCTGGAATAGCATTTTTAATAACACCTTCGTAGTCTTCGTCTGAGATTGTACCCGCAAATTTTTGTCCGAGTGCCTCAAAAGCCGAAACGATATCGAGTTTTTTACCTTTATACTGTCCAGTACGAATCGTTCCACCGTAAACCAACATGGCTGGGCGGTTCAATCTGGCAATAGCCATCATTGCTCCTGGCATATTTTTATCACAACCTACTACGGCAATTACACCATCATACCATTGAGCAGCTACAATATCCTCAATTGAGTCAGCAATAATGTCACGGCTTGGTAATGAATAACTCATACCGTTATTACCGTTCGTCATACCGTCTGAGACTCCAATTGTATGAAAAATCAAGCCCACCATTCCATTTTCTTGGATACCTTTCTTCACATGAACAGACAAACCATTGAGGTGCATGTTACAGGTGTTTCCTTCATAACCAGTACTTGCAATACCGATTTGAGCTTTTTGCATATCTTCATCTGTCAGGCCAATACCATAAAGCATGGCTTTGGCAGCAGGGTTATGAACTTCTTGCGTAAGGGTGCGGCTGAATTTATTTAGTTCCATATATCTAATTTAAAACTTTATTGAATAGTTATAAATACTCACTTTAATAGTAAAAAAGCCTTCTTCACTTCGAGTGAAGAAGGCTTTTGTTGTTCATGCCGAGCCCTTCTCCACTCATTTTAGATGAGCAGCAGAATAATAGGGACGATAAGAACGATTATACTTTTCATTATAAAATATTCTCTTATGGCGAATATTCGCTATATGCGAACAGTTTCTATGACAAAGGAATTTACTTTCGCTTATAATTCCAAACTTTTTTTGAAAAATTTGGTTAACATTAGTTTTCTTGAAATATTTTCAAAAAAAAGTAGTCAAAAAAAAACATCGAATCTGCTTCTTTTTGATTAATATTGAACTCAAATTATTGCATATTTCGACCTCATGAAAATTTATAAAACCATACAAGGGTTCGTTATCGAACACCAAGGACAATATTATATCTCTCGACACACAGATTGGGATTTATTTATTAATCGTGAAGACCTATTTTTTGAATTACAACGAGAAATTCAATTACTACCTGCCGCTGCCGAATATAAGTCATTGATTGATAATGGCTTACAAGCTCCAATTCAGTCGCAAGAAGTTTGGGCTTCGGGCGTTACGTATCTGCGTAGCCGTAATGCACGTATGGAGGAATCGAAAGTAGCGGGTGGTGATAATTTCTACGATAGAGTTTATGATGCCGAACGACCAGAGTTATTTTTTAAATCTGCTCCACAGCGAGTAGTAGGTTCGGGGCAGGCCGTAAGAATTAGAAAAGATTCGAAATGGAATGTGCCAGAGCCAGAGCTTACGCTGTTTATCAATTCAAAGGGCCAGATTTCGGGCTATACAGTTGGGAATGACATGAGTTCAAGAGATATTGAAGGCGAAAACCCACTTTATTTGCCACAAGCCAAATCGTACGATAAAAGTGCCGCTATTGGGCCATGTATTGCTATTTTTGATAATCCGATAGACTCAAGTACAAAAATTAGTCTTGAAATTTCTCGTTATGATATTCCTCTTTTTACCGATTCTATTGAAATTAATCGTATGAAACGCAAACATACTGATTTGGTGGAGTATTTATTCCGTGAGATGTCGTTCCCGCAGGGTTGCTTTTTAATGACTGGGACTGGAATTGTTCCACACGATGACTTTACACTTGAAGTCGGCGATGTTGTTCGAATAACCATTGAAGGAATTGGCACATTGGTCAATACTATTGAAATGAAGTAAACAACGCTTTTATTATCTTTTTTTAACATATTATTCGCATCCTAAATGCAACTTACAGGAAGAAATATTATTGGTTTTGAAACTTTTTCGGAAGGTACGGTAGCTATTCAAGCCATTAATCCCGCTAATGGAGAAACTCTCGCTCCATTATTTTACAAAGCAACTATTGATGAACTAAACCTCGCTGCCGAAAAAGCTGAAAACGCTTTTCACGTTTATAGAAAGCAGTCAGGAAAGCAAAAGGCTGAATTCTTGGAGAAAATTGCCGAAGAAATAGAAAACTTAGGCGATACACTCATTGAAAGATACATTGCCGAATCTGGTCTTCCGCAAGGCAGAGCAATAGGTGAGCGTGGACGTACAACGGGTCAGCTTCGATTATTTGCTCAGTTACTTAGAGAAGGCTCTTGGGTGAATGCTCGAATTGATACTGCTCTGCCTGACCGCCAACCGCTTGCACGCCCCGATATTCGTTCGGTTGAGCGTCCGCTTGGTGTTGTGGGTGTTTTTGGTGCGAGTAATTTTCCTTTGGCGTTTTCTGTAGCAGGTGGCGATACTGCTTCCGCATTGGCTGCTGGCTGTCCAGTTATTTTCAAAGCTCACCCAGCTCATTTGGGTACATCTGAGCTTGTAGGAAAGGCCATTCAAAAAGCTGCTGAAGCAACTAATATGCCTGATGGAGTTTTCTCGTTATTATTTGATGATGGACACGAAATAGGCTTGGCACTCGTGAAACACCCAAGTGTGAAAGCCATTGGTTTTACGGGTTCGTATAGAGGAGGAAAAGCCCTTTACGATGCCGCTGCTGCTCGTTCAGAGCCAATTCCTGTTTATGCCGAAATGGGAAGCGTAAATCCTGTTTTTGTGTTACCTCGTACGCTCGAAGCCAACGGAGCTGCTATCGCACAGAACTTTGTGGGTTCGGTTACATTAGGGGTTGGTCAGTTTTGCACGAACCCTGGAATGTTATTATTACAAAAAAATGAAGCATTCATCACTGCTCTCGAACAGCATGCCAGTACCAGCACGGGTGGTGTGATGCTTACAACAGGCATACGTGATGCGTATGTAAAAGGCATTGAAAATACCAAAAATTATACAAAAGTAATTGGAGTTGGAAAAGCCCCAGAGGGTTTTACAGCCGTAGAGCCTGTAATTTTCCATGCCTCGATTGAAGATTTTACGCAAAATCCTCATTTAGCAGAAGAAATTTTTGGGCCAACGAGTTTAGTGGTGGAAGCTAACTCAAAAGATGAATTGTTGGCAGCTGCTCAAAGTCTGACAGGGCATTTAACAGCAACTGTTCACGGCACGCCCGAAGATTTGGCTGAGTATGCTGATTTGATTGAGATTTTGGAACAAAAAGTCGGTAGAATCTTGATTAATGGTTTCCCAACAGGAGTAGAGGTTTCGCACGCAATGGTACACGGTGGCCCTTTTCCTGCCACAACTGATTCGAGAAGTACTTCGGTTGGTACGATGGCCATCACACGCTTTACTCGACCAGTTTGTTATCAGAATTTTCCTGATTCCCTTTTAGTAGATGAATTGAAGGCCGATAATCCGCTGAAGATTTGGAGATTAGTTGATGGGGAATTGAAAAAATAAACGACTACAAACACAAACACAAATGCAAATGCCCGAATCTTTGATTCGGGCATTTGCATTTGTGTTTGTTACTGTGCTATTTCTGATTTGCTTTTCTAACTAATTCGTAGAACTTAGCCGAATTTGAAGAAATACAATCACCAGCACTATTAAGGTTATATTGGTTATTCGATGTATCTGTAATTTCGTAGAGACTTGTTTCTTCTACGTATTTGACCGACTTAAACATACAAGGGGCAATTTTGGCATTGAATTTATTGATAATACCGTATTTATTATTGCCTTTTGAAACCACAGCCATACCATTCTTAAAAGGATTAATTTCGGTGTATTCAAACGTAATTTGCACCTTCCCTTTTTTATCAATAAAGCCGTACTTGTTGTTATCATACTTTACACCAATTAGGCCTTCAGATGAGAATAAAAGTTCGTTATAAGATGGAGCTAAAACTTCTTTTCCTGTAAAATCAAGTAAACCCCACTTGTCCCCTTTTAACATCGCTAAGTTAACTTTATCAAATTTACGAATGTTTTTGTAAGCTTCAGTTGTAAATCTTTTCAAGGTATTTTTATCTACCAAATTATAGCCTTCTTCAACTCCACCTTTTTCGTTTGGTGTCTCGGTTCTTACAACAATTAAAGTACTTGCTAAGATAGTATCAGTAACCATGTAGCGAATACCCTCTGGTGGATTAACTTTGTCAATTACGATGCGGCCAAAACGGTCATAAACCATATCAACTATACAGTTACCAACTGGCTTACTGCAATTTGTAGCTTTCTCAGAAACTACCGCTAAGCCTGTTAAATTGAATGGCTGAACTTCGTCATATACAGGGGGGATAATCTCACTACCATCAAAGCTAATATAGCCACATTTGGTAGTGGTTTTTTCGCCACTTGTTTTACAAGCAGCGGCTAATCCAAATCTGTTAAATTCACCAATTGAAGAGTATGTTTCGCTTAATTTACGTTCATTAAGTTCGATAATACGTAAACCTGCTGCATCTTTTGCCACAACCGAAGCCGCAGTTGGAGAAACCGAAGGGTCAATAACCACAGTTTTGATATAATCATAAGATGGTTTGATACGAGTATTGCCTTCTGAGTCAATTAAACCGACTTTTTTGTTTTGTTCTACTAAAATCCAACGATTTGCTTCTGATAAACTAATTTTATCGAAAATCACATCAGTGATAGTCGAACCATCAATTCTAATTAAACCATATTGCTTACCATTTCTTACTCTGAAGATATTTCCGATGAAAACTTCGATTTCATCAAATCCTGCTGAAATTGGTTTCTTGATTACATCGTAGTTATTATCAATCAAAGCAAACTTGTTGTTTTTGAATTTTGCTAAACTAATACCAAAGCGTATTGCTTTCGCATCAATAATATCAGTTAATACTTCGCTTTCGATACCTTCGGCTGTTATGAAATGCCAGAAAAACTTCTTAACCAATGCTTTACCATCATTGAACGGTTCAGCATAGTCGTACTGGGCTGGAATTACCTCTTCCCCGCAAAGATTTAAGAATCCAAACACCATGTCTTTTTTTATACGGGCATATCCTTGGTGGTAGTTATCAATTAATCCGTAACGAGGGTTTCCTTTTAATGATTCTAATGCAAATCCTGTGATGGCTTTTCCTTCATCATCTTGAGTTAGTATAAAAGAGCCTTTGTCTTTTTCTGCAAAACATTGACCACTTTGACTAACCGAATAGGTCTTATTTAGTTGGCTTGCTTGCTCCAGTTTAGAAACATTATCAATCGTGATTTTATTGACAATTTCTAATTCTCGTTTATAGGCATTTTCAATTTGTGAAAGGTAGTTGGGAAACTGCTCATGTGTTAGAAAATCCTGCTTTACAAGTAAGCTGTCTAATTCTTTTGGTAGTGTTTTTTTCTTGTTGTCTTCAAATTGAGACATGGTGTTTTTGGCATAGCTAACAACCGATTTTCGTGCAACGGCTCCCGAAACGTATTGTTGTTGTGCATTAGCAAATCCGCCAGTTGAGTCTTTAGGAGATACTGATACAGCCTGTACCACTTGTGCTTGTGCTAATGAGCAATAAACAAAACTGATGAGCAAGAATAGAGTAGAGTAATTTTTCTTCATCGTGGTTCATGGTTGATTTTTTACAAAATATTTTAATGCAAGTTTTATGTTCTTTTTCGCATAATTATCCGCAAATGATAAGCAATTATCATAAAAAAACACAAAATATTAAAAAAATATTTTGTTTAATTAGCTCACTCGTTAGCGTTATAACCGAAAAAAAGAAGATACGGTATATAAATAGTTTAGATTCTTATCACAAAAGTAACCAATCTTTAATAAGTTTTATCAAAAAAGACAAACTAAATTAAACTAAAAAACCGCAAAGATAGAAGCATCTTTGCGGTTTTTTATGAGTTAAAAGCTAATTACTTCTTAGGAGCTGGTGCTGGAGCTGTTGTAGCTGCTGCTTTTGCAGGAGGAGTAACGCCTAATTTCTTGAATACTAAATCAGAAATATTGTCTGCGTCTGGAGCAACCAAAAGAATTGGGGTTGTACCAGGGCCCGCATCCGTATTGAAAACATAAGTGTAACCGTTTTCTTTTGCTACATCTTTTACAGTTTTGTCGATTTTTTCTAAAACTGGAGCCAACAACTGTTGTTGTTTTTGTTGCAAAGCTGTTTCAGAGTTTTGTTGAAACTCTTGGATAGCTGTTTGACCCGACTGTAATTCTTTCTCACGGTCAGCTCTAATTACGGCTGACATCGTTGCTCCATTTTTTTGATAGTCTTCGTATTTTGCTTGAAATGCTGCAATTTTATCTTGTAAAAGCTTATCGTATTGAGCTTTTTCAGTTTTTAATTTATTTTCAATGTCTTTTGCATCGGGGAGGTTATTTAGGATATAGTCAACGTTGGTATATCCAATTTTTGTAGTTTGGGCATTTGCCATACCAACAAACATTAAAGCCGTGATAATTGCGGCGAAAAATTTTGTCTTCATTTTTTGTACTTATTTTTTTGGTTTGGTTACTTGGTTATTTTGATTTTTATCTTCTTTCAACGAAATCCCTAAGGCCTCCATTACATAATCAGTATAGTCGTGACGAGGGTCGGTGTAAATCATGCTCATATCCGATGCTTTATCAAAAAGAAACATTAATTGTTTTTGTCGAGCCACTTTTTCACAAGCTTTGTAAATATCATCAAGGATTGACTTCATTATTTCTTTCTTTTTTAGAAATAATAGGCCGTTCATTCCAAAAACTTTATTGTTAAGTTCTTTTACTTCGGCTTCTTTATCGTCAATGGCTTTTTGGCGTTCTCGCTTCATTTCAGCGGTTAGCAAAATCTCTTCTTGCTGAAATTGCTGACGCATTTTTTCTAATTCTGCATATTTGGCCTGAATATCAATAACCCATTTTTCGGAATACTTATCCATATCCTCTTGGGCTTTTTTGTATTCGGGCATTTTGCTTGTAATAAACTCAGAATCAATGTATCCGAATTTTTGAGCAAAGCTTTGTGCGGAAACAAGAGCCAAAAATAGTAAAAATATTGTCTTTTTCATTCAAAAATAATTTTCAATGCGTGAATTATTGAATGTTTTTTATTTAATGGCAGTTAAGACAATCCTTTAGAGATTTTGATTATGACCTAACTAACGTACGAAATATACAAAGTTATTACACCGTTAACAGATATTAACATCTGATTGACAAGTGATTAGCGAATCTGTTGACCAATACTGAAGGTAAACGATTTTAAACCACGGTTCGAAATTCCTGGAATTGGGTCGAAGCCTTTTCCGAAGTCAAGACCAATCATACCGAATGCTGGCATAAAGATTCTGGCTCCAACCCCCGCCGTACGACGAAGTTTGAATGGGTTATAGTCTTTATAACTTCCCCAGCTATTACCTGCTTCAGCAAAACCCAATACAAAGATAGTAGCTTGCGGGTTTAGTGATACTGGATAACGAAGTTCGGTTGCGTATTTGCTATAAATAATACCACCCATACGACTCAAGGTTACGCTTCCATCACTGGTACGAAGTTTTTCGGCTTCTGCCAATGAAAGTTCGTGAACTACACCTTCATCATATCCTCTTAAACCAATGAGGTCGGCACCCACGTTGTAGGCGTTTTGCATACCCATACCTGCACCACCTAAGATAAAGCGTCCAAACGGACTAAAGTCTGAACTGGTACTATATTTACCCAAGAAACCCATATTAGCTTTTGCGTGGAAAACCAATTTACCAACAACTGGCACGTACCAGTCGCCATCAAACATCCATTTGTGGCCTTCTACCCATTTGTATTTATCGGTAACTGGCGTGTTTCTGAATAATGAATAAGGAGGGTTAAAGGTTGCATTGATGGTAAATTGAGAACCCGAACGTGTAAACTGAGGGTTATCTAAACTATATCTTGATAAAACGAATGAGGTAGAAAGGTCATTGGCTACACCTTTCTGGAAACCAGGGATAAAATAACTGTTGTCAACATTGTATCTTTGGTAAGAAAGAGAAGCGTTGAAACTAAAGTTACGGTCTGGCCAGTTCAAACGTTTACCGTAGGTAATCGAACCACCCGTGTTTTTGAAATAACCTGAGTAAATGCCCGATGTGCCACCTCCATAAAGCGAAGCATAAGCCGAACCGTACTGACGCTCCAAAGCTCTTTGATAGCCTCTGTTATCAGATGATGTATGGAAAATACTTACCGCAAATGAGTTAGGTTTCTTGCCACCCAGCCATGGTTCTGTAAATGACAATGAATAGGTTTGGTAGAAACGTCCACTGGCTTGTAATCTTAGTGCTAAACGTTGGCCATCGCCCGCAGGAAGTGGCTTCCATTTCTTGAAATTATTGATATTTCTTGCCGAGAAGTTATTGAAAACTACCCCGAAAGTACCAACAAAGCCCTGAAGACCACCCCAACCGCCCGAAAGCTCAATATTATCGCTTGGTTTTTCTTCTACGTTATATTCGATGTCAACCGTTCCATCTGCTTGTGGAATTGGTTTTGGTTCAATTTTTTGTGGGTCGAAATAACCAAGTCTTGAAAGCGTCTGTTGCGTTTCAATAAGGTCAGTTTTGCTGAACTTCTGCCCTGGGCGGGTCAAAAGTTCACGCATTACAACGTGGTCGCTGGTTTTGGTATTGCCGTTTAAAATAATACGGTTGATAGTAGCTTGTTTACCCTCTCTGATACGCATTTCGATGTCGATAGAGTCGCCATCAACGGCAACTTCTACTGGCTCACATTGGAAAAACAAATAACCGTCGTCCATGTAGGCTGAGCTAACATCGCCTTGTGGAATACCGTTAATTTTTTTGTTGAGTTCTTCAGGATTATAAATATCTCCTTTTTTGATGGCAAGAATCGTTTCTAAATCTTTAGTTTTACGAAGATAATTTCCTGTCCAAGTAATATTACGGTAGTAGAAACGAGTTCCTTCGTTAATATTTAGGACTAATCGGATATTATTTCCATCGGTTGAAATCACCGAATCTGAAGTTACTTGAGCATCACGATAACCCTTTTTGTTATAATATTCAACGATTTTTTCTTTGTCTTCTTCAAATTTCTTTGGAATAAACTTTGATGGCGTGAAAATACGAAGTGGAGCTTTGATTTTTGTGGCCTTGAGTTTTGATAGAACTTTATAATCAGGCATTTCTGTTACGCCGATTAGTTGAATATCATCAATCTTGACTTTATTTTTCTTGTCAATCGTTACGATTAAAGCGGCATTATTGGCTCGAATTGTATCCGAAATTTGCTTGATTTGCACACTCGTGTTCAAAAATCCTTTTTCGATATAAACACGTTTAATAGTTAACTGAATATTCTTGATTAGGGCATCGGTAATAACCTTTCCTTTGTTGGCTTTTACTTTTTCAGAAACGGCATCAATCTCTCCTTTGCGGATTCCCTTAAACACAAATTTGTTTAGACGAGGGCGTTCACGAAGGTGAATATCAAGCTCTACTTTATCTAATTCTATTTTAGTGATATTAATAGCCACATCTTCGATGATTCCTTGCTCCATCAAACGACGAATTGCAGTACTGATTCTTTCACCAGGAATACTGATTTTGTCGTTAATATTAAGACCAGATACCGAAATGAGTGTGTTTGGGTCTAAGAATTTTACACCACTGACAGTGATTTTTGAAATGGTGTATTCTTTTGGACGCTCATAGCTAACGGCAGCCTCCTTTGGTTGGTCATATTTACGCCCAAGGCCCAAAGGGAATTGTGCCATTATATTGGTGGAGACTAACAGTAAAATGAAAAAAGAAAGTAACTTTTGGATACGCATAATATAATAAGATATCAGAAAAATCTATTTGAGGAATGCTTCAGTTATATATAAAATTTTAAAAGTCAGTTTCTTTTTTACTTTAGTTGCTCACTTGTTTTACCAAAGCGTCTTTCACGGTGTTGATACGCTGAAATTGCCTCAAACAAGTCTTTTTTACGGAATTCTGGCCAAAATAAGTCGTCCATAAAATAAAGTTCGGCATAGGCTAACTGCCAAAGTAAATAATTACTGATGCGGTGGTCGCCACCCGTACGAATCATTAAATCAACATCAGGAGCATCTTCAGTGGCCAAAAATTGTGAGAAAGTATCTTCGGTGATTTGTTCAACAGCGAGTTCACCTTTTTTTACTTTTTCAGCAATTTGCTTTGTTGCTTGCACGATTTCCCACTTTCCACTGTAGCTTAGTGCTAATATTAGCGTTAGGCCAGTATTATTTTGGGTTAGTTCAATTGCATCAACCATCTTCTTGCGAGCCGATGCTGGAAGGCTTTCAAGATTTCCTATGGTTTTTACTCTAACGTTATTTTTGTGTAATTCGGGTACTTCTTCGGCAATCGTTTTTACCAGTAATTGCATGATTCCGTCAACTTCTAACTTCGGGCGATTCCAGTTTTCGGTAGAAAAGGTGTAAAGTGTTAAGTATTTTACGCCTAACTCAACACAGCCTTCAACCGTATCACGAACGGATTTCACACCATGATGATGCCCAAATATTCGCATTGCACCCTGTTGTTTCGCCCAACGCCCGTTGCCATCCATTATAACGGCTATATGAGAAGGTAAATTGCCTAAATCAATGTTTTCTTTCACTGGTAAATCAATTAACATTAACAAATATCAACACTCTATTTGACTAATCGTGCAAAAAGGACTGCAAAGGTAGAAAAAAAGAACGGTGTTTGATAAGTTTTTAGTGAATTGTAACTGATTATAACGTTTTTATGCTCCAAACATAGGCTTATTGGCGATATGATTTATAAAAAAAGGATGGTACCAGTATTATCGACGGGTAGGGCAGTGTATTTTATAGAATACATAGCTGACAGAAAAATTGGTGTAGTAGTACATATCCTTAGCTTTAGTGCCAGGGGCTTGGTACTTTTGGAATGAGTAAGGAAATACAATAGCTGGTGGCGAACCAGTTGAGGTGGTTTGACTGATGTCACCATCTCTTTCATACCCTACGGCATCAATGAGGTCTGAATTAACCCATCTGGCCCCAAACTCTACCCCCCAATTCCATTGATTTCTCCATTCCTTTTTGAAACCAATACCTAAAGCTACAAAATTTGGCCCTGACCTTGTCTGATATGTAGGGTTGTTGATACTGGCAAGCTTAGCTTTTGTGGTAATGGTCGCACCTCCATAACCTCCAAATACGTAAGGAGTCCAATTGTTAACAATTCTTGAAGAAGTTGTGCGGAAATTGGAAAAATTATATTCAATTTGTCCGATTCCCTCTAAAACGGTTGCGTTAAAGCTTTGTCCACGTGCTTGGTGATAAGGGTCAGATTTTATGGCTTTGTCAGTACCTGCAAGGCCACCGTACATTCCCTGTACTTTCAGAGATATAGAGCGAGTCCAGTTCATACGAACAAAGACACTCCCCGCTGGTCGAGCAACAAAGGGCTTGAAAGAAGGCATAATATCGCCTTTATAATTGCCTACTCCAGCACCTACTCCAGCTTCCCATCGTTGAGCAAAACCGTATGTAGATAAAGTAAATATAGAAATAGAGCAGAAAGCTTTTCGTACTACCGAATTATAAATAATCATTAAGAATTAGTTTTAATGCTAACACAGAATATGTAATCGGTGGATTTATTTAATTGGTGGACATTTTATTTGGCTGGTAATAACGTAGCTTAGTGTTATTTGTGTTGTAAAGTATGAGTCCCATTTTCCAGTACCTCTTGCACTATTAGGATATCCAAATATTTGGAGCCCATTAGTAGAAGGGGTTGGTGAGCCTGCTACTCCTAAATTGTTAGTAGCAATATTGGCAAACTCTGCAACCCTACTTATGCCCGTACGAGCCGTGTAGTCTTCTCCTGCACGATTTGCAAAAACAGCTCCCAACGGAGAAATTGCTGTTAAATCTGCTGGGTCAGGATAGTTGGTTTTACCTACATCATCTAAATAGTCAAACGGTGTGACTCTAAGTCCTCCTTCAATCCCCAAGTCAAACTTTTCATTGATTTTTATCTTTACTCCTAAACCTATTGGAAAAACAGGCTGAAGGAGAGAATATGCTTTCGGGTATGAATCATTAATACCTTGCCCTGACGTTTGTTTGTCTTTTAGGTTAGTCCAGCCTCCTAAAGTCACCGCACCTGTGGCGGGGTTAACAGTGGCAACATCTCTTGCTTGTGGGTTATGAGCATAGAAACCAAACCCAATAAAACTGTAAGGCATAATTGAACTTCTGCCTTGGGGGCCTTTACTATATTGAGGCAGAAGGTTAAATAAGCCAGTAAGTGCAAATTCTTTTATATCATTTCTAAAATGTAAGTTTCTTAGAAATGGTTGGTAAAACTTATTTAAATTATGTTGTGAAAACGTATAGTCATCGCCAGCGATTCTTGCCCAAGTAAAACCCACACGAGCAGCTATTTGTGGTGATAATTGACGTGTGTAATTGATGGTAGCGTTCCATCTTACATTTGTGATAAGACCATAATAGAAGTACGAATATGGGGATAAATCTCCGAAATAATGTGAACTACCACCACCAAAACCTACAGTTGAGTACTGATTGATTTTATTTTTTTTACTGAAAATTCCAGATTGAGCAAAGTTTTCTTGAGTGGCCAAAAGCACAATCGAAAAACTTAGTAATAGACCCAATGTCAGTTTGTTAGGTTTTAACAATTTCATACGAATTAGCAAGGTTTGTCGAAATATTTAACGTAATCACAGAAAGTTTTATTGTTAATTTCGGGCATCAATACCCCATTTTAGTTTTCCTCGTAGAGTACTAAGGAAATCATCGCCTTCCATTCTGACCATTTTTGCTTTGAAATTCTCTTTCTTAACGGTTATGGTAGTTTCTTCGTCAGAGCCAATAATTTTCGCTCTCGAATCCATCGAAACCAAGAAATTATTACTTCTACTTTCTACTTTAAAAGAAATTACACTATCGTCTGAAACAATCATTGGTCGCACAAATAAATTGTGTGGGCAGATTGGTGTAATAATAAAATTGGCCGAATGAGGCATAACCAAAGGCCCACCGCAGCTCAACGAATAGCCCGTAGAACCAGTTGCTGTGGCAACCATTAGCCCATCAGCCCAATAAGTATTCAGAAATTCTCCGTTGATATAAGCATGAACCACAATCATCGAAGAAGTATCTGTTTTTGAAATGGCTATTTCGTTTAGTGCAAAATTCGTGCCTTCTTCAAATAATTCGGTTTGTGAGCTTGCCGAAATCATGGTTCGCTCATCAACCGTGTAATAACCATTAATGAGTTGATAGATAGTACGTTGTATTTTTTCGGGAGAAATAGCCGCTAAAAAGCCTAAACGACCAAAATTGAAGCCCAGAATTGGAATTTCTCGCTTGCCTACGTGTGCGAGTGTTTCAAGGAAAGTTCCATCACCACCAAGACTAAAGGCAAAGTCGGCATCAAAAATTTCATCGGGTGTAGTATAAACTTCTTTAGAATCTAAACGAATACCCGATTGAAGTAGGATACGCTTAAAAGCTTCGGAAACTTGTATTTCAACTTTATGTTGCTTCAATTCATCGAAAACCTGCTGAATGTAAGGAACAGATTCTACACTAAATTTTCGACCGTGAATGGCTATTTTCATTGGAAAACACCCCCCCGCCCCTAAAGGGAGGCTTGTGTTTACATTCGTATGAGGCAAAAACTAAGGGCAAAATTACGAAGGAATGTTATAAATGCTATTTTTAATCTTTACAAATCGAAACTTTCTCCTTGTGCTGGAATCTGAATATCGTGAAAACCCATTGAGTTTAAGCGATTTTTGAAAATGAGTTGCGTATCAATTTCACCATGAACCAAGAAGAGTTTCTTGACTTTAGAGGTATCTTGACATGAAAGGTGGTGCATCATTTCTTTGTAGTCGGCGTGTGCTGAGAATGAGTCCATGATTTCAATGTCGGCTCTTACTTTAAAAGTTTCGCCAAAAATCCTTACTTCAGCTGGTTTGGTTTTAAGAACCGCCCCCAAGCTACCAGGCGAACAATAGCCTACTAAAAGAATTGTTGTTGATGGTTTTTCGACATTATTCTTAATATGATGTTTGATACGTCCAGCCTCAGCCATGCCCGACGATGAAATGATAATGCAAGGTTGTCTGCTGTCGTTCAATGCTTTTGATTCCATGACATCGCTTATGTAATGCAAATTCTCGAAGCCAAAAGCATCGCCATCGTGTTTGACGTAAGCTAAAATTTCGGGATTAAAACATTCTTCGTTGTTTTTCATGACCATTGTGGCTTTGACCGACAACGGGCTATCGACATAAACGGGAATTTTGGGGAGAAGTCCTTCGTGAGCAAGTTGGTCAAGTGCGTAGATTAGCTCTTGGGTGCGGTCAACGGCAAACGCAGGAATCAGTAATTTTCCTTTCTTTTCGATACAGGTCTGATAAACTATTCTGAGCAAATGGGTTTTCATATCGGCCTCTGGCTCGTGTAGGCGATTTCCATACGTTGATTCGCAGAGAATATAATCAGCTTGTGGAAAAGGTTCTGGACTACGCAAGATTTTATCATTCGGGCGGCCAATATCTCCTGTGAAGAATAGCGTTTTATTGTGGTGCTCTTCTTCAAAAGTAAGATAAATACCTGCACTTCCGAGCAGGTGGCCAGCATCAAAATATTCTACTCTTACGCCCTCTTCTAAGTAAAAAGGTGTATGATAATCAACGGTTTTGAAAAGTTTCAATGCTGCTTCTACATCATCAGCATTGTAGAGTAGCTCATAAGGTTCTTCGTTTCGGCCAATTCTTCGTTTATTGATGCGTTCGAGGTCTTTTTCTTGGATATGTGCCGAATCCATCAACATTATTTCGCACAAATCTTTGGTGGCAGGTGTTGCGTAGATGGTTCCTTTGAAACCCTTTCTGACCAAACGAGGCACAAGACCCGTATGGTCGATATGAGCGTGGCTTAAAATAAGAAAATCTACCTCTTTGGGGTCAAACCCAAATTGTAGATTTAATTCGGTTGTGCCAATTCCTTGAAAAAGGCCACAATCCAGTAATATTTTTGTTCCTTTATTGGTCGTAATGAGATGTTTGCTGCCCGTAACTCGTTGAGCGGCTCCAAAGAATTGAATTTTCATATATCCAAGCCCCAAAGGCGTTTTGTTGTTTTTATGCAAATAAGAGAAAAATTTATTTGCATAAAAACAAAGGGCTATGGAATTTTACAAATTCACACCACGTTTCCACGGAATGAAGTCGTCTTGACCCAAAAGTTCGGCTTTTGTGAGGTATTCTCCGTTGGCGAGTCCAATCAACCAATTCAAAAAAGATTCGGCGTTTTGCTCAATTGTTTCTTCGCCCGTAATGATTTTTCCACAACTAAAATCAATAATATCGGGCATTTTTTCGGCCAATTTATTATTTGTAGAAATCTTAACGGTTGGCGTTACAGGATTACCCGTTGGTGTGCCAAGTCCAGTTGTAAATAAAATAATTGTGGCACTCGAAGCAGCCATTCCTGTGGTTGCTAAAACATCATTTCCTGGTGTGCAAAGTAAGTGTAAACCACCTTGCGTAGGTTGTTCGGTATAATTCAGTACATCGGCTACTGGAGCATTTCCACCTTTCTTGGCTGCACCTGCCGATTTGATAGCATCGGTTATTAGGCCATCTTTGATATTTCCGACCGATGGATTCATGTCGAACGTTGCTCCTACGGCGGCGGCTTGGTCGGAGTATTCTTTCATTAAATCGGCAAATTTTTGGGCTTTGGTTTCATCCACACAACGGTTGATTAATTCTTGCTCAACGCCGCAAAGTTCTGGAAACTCAGCCAAAAGCGTCGTTCCGCCCAAACTTACCATAATATCAGATAAATGCCCGATAGCTGGGTTAGCCGAAATTCCCGAAAAACCATCTGAGCCACCACATTTCAAACCAATGGTTAGTTTACTGATTGGGGCTGGCTGACGAGTTTGTTTATTGATTTCGATAATTCCTTTGAATGTTTCACGAATGGCGTCTGACATCATCGTGTGTTCTGTTCCGTAAGTTTGTTGGTCGAAATACAAAATCGGACGTTCGAACAAAGGGTCACGCTTTAGAATTTGCTCCTTTAAGTAATCAATCTGTGATTTCTGGCAACCTAAACTCAGTACTGTTACGCCCGCTACATTGGGGTTTACAATCATTCCCGCAAATAAATCGCAAAGAGCATCTGTATCTTGATTAGTGCCTCCACAACCTGTTTCGTGCGTCAAGAATTTGATACCGTCAACATTTTGGAAAATATGTGTAGGCGAAATTTTGATTTTTTCGCTGCTTGGGTCGGCCAAAGTAATAGTTTCGAGGGCTTCGGTATTTCCCGAATGAAATGCCGCCAATAAATCTCTTACCTGATTACGGTAGATTTCGGGTTGAGCATAGCCGAGTTCACGCTCAAAGGCATCTTTCATAATCATGATGTTGCGGTTTTCGCAAAAAACCAAAGGTACAACTAACCAATAATTACGAGTACCTACGCTGCCATTGGCTCTATGATAGCCATTGAAAGTTTTGGTTTTCCAAGATTCTACATCGAGTGGATTCCAAGCAGGGGCTGGTTGGCGTTTTTCGACCGAATAGGGGTCTGACTCGTGTTTGAGGTTGAATGTTGTTATTTGAGCTCCGCGTTTGATGGGCTGCGTAGCTTTTCCTACCAAAACGCCGTACATGGTCACATGGTCGCCTACTGATAAATCTTCCGTGACAAATTTGTGTTTTGCTTCAATATCGTGTTGGATTTCATAACTTTCCTTATCAAAAGTTACTTTTTCTCCAGCTTTTAAGTTTTGTAAAGCAACAATTACGTTGTCGTTTTTATGTAGTTTCAGAACAGTATGCATAGCCATGTACCCCAAAAATATTATAGGTTGAATAATTATTTTAGCAAATGTAATTGCAATTTATTTTTTGTTCCAGAATTGACAAGTAATTTTGAAGGGGAAAAGTGGCGTTTTTAGGCCAAATATCAAAAAAATATTAGAATTAAGTTATTTTTCACAAAAACCTATCGACTAAAAATGTTTCGTCTTGACAATAAAGTAGCCATCGTTACGGGTGGTGCCAGTGGTATCGGACTCTCTATTTCTCGACTCTTTGCTCAGCAAGGGGCGGTCGTACATATTTTAGAATTAAATATCGACCAAGCGGAGCGTGAAGCCGACCTCATCAATGCCAATGGTGGCGAAGCGTATTTTCATAAAGTAGATGTTTCGAAGCAGAAAGAAGTCAAGAAAGTTATCGATAAAATAGCGAAAGAAAATGCCATTGATATTTTGGTGAATAATGCGGGGATTGCCCACGTAGGAACCGTAGAATCTACCACGGAAGAAGATTTAGACCGAATTTACAATGTAAACGTGAAAGGAACTTATAATTGTCTTCATTCAGTTATTCCTTACATGAAAGACCGTGGTGGCGTAATTCTGAATGTAGCTTCGATTGCAGCAACCGTTGGGATTCCTGATAGGTTTGCCTACTCAATGTCGAAAGGGGCGGTTTATACCATGACGTTGCAAGTAGCAAAAGACTACTTAAAATATAATATTCGTTGTAATAGCCTTTCACCCGCTCGTGTGCATACACCTTTTGTGGATGGATTCTTGAAGAAAACCTATCCAGGTAAAGAGAAGGAAATGTTTGATAAACTTTCAAAAACTCAACCAATCGGACGAATGGCAAAGCCTGAAGAAATTGGCTCGTTGGCGGTTTATCTTTGCTCTGATGAGGCAGCGTTCATCACTGGCTGCGATTATTTAATTGATGGCGGTTTCGTGAAATTGAATAATTGATTTGTGGGACGAACTTGTAGTTCGCCGTTGTTAATAACTTGTTAAAGAATAGCAGCTTTTAAGTGGTTTCTCACAAAAATCAACTAATTTGCTATTCAAATATCAAAAAATACATGAAAAAGACATTTTTGCTTGGTAGTTTTCTTCTTATCATCAATTTTGCGTTTGCACAAGGCATTGCGTTCGAACCTACCATTGAGGCTGCTTTTCAGAAAGCAAAGGCTTCGGGGAAGAACGTTTTTGTGGAGTGTTATTCGCCACATTGCCCGATTTGTATGAGCTTAGAACCAACCCTCAAAAATGCCGAAGTAGGAAAATTCTACAACCAAAACTTTGTAAGTTTCAAACTCAACGTTGAAGATGCCAAACAAGTGGCTTTTTTAAACAAAAAGAATATTTATCTGCCAGGTTTTCCGTTGTTTTTCTATTTTGATAAAGACCAAAATCTCATTCATAACACCGACCCAACCAATACTCCTAAAGATTTTATCAAACACGCCCAAACCGCTCTCGACCCGAATCAACAGACGGGTGGTTTTTGGAAGAAATTTCAAGCAGGCGAAAGAGACATAAACACAATGGTTGGTTTGGCATATTATCTACGTATTACACAAGATACACTAAAAAATAAGCAAGTAGCCGATGCCCTTTATGCCGCTTATCCGAAAGACCAACTGGACGATAAATTTAGTTGGGCCATCATGAAGAAGTGCATCATGGATTTGGAAAATGGTTTCTCGAAGTTTTGGTTAAATAATTTGGCTATTGGCGGCAAATACGAAGCCGAAGAAGGCCACGCTGGACAAGAGGGAAATGCTCTCGGACGGTTGTTACAACTGGAAATTTTTTCTCCAAAAGCGGCCAATTATTCTCTTGCTAAAGTAAATACACTCAAGCGTTACATGGAATTATTGGGTGCAGGGCCTTATGTGACGGCCAATACTTGGCAAATCGAATGCCCAGCATTGCTTCGTGAAAAAGGAAAAGAGGTTGCCTTTAATTTCTTGAAAGGTTTAATCAATGCCCAAACGCAACCACAATTATTAGTTTATTACGCAACTTTCTACAATAATACTTTCCCTGATGGGCAATACGCTACTGAAGTCCGACGATGGCTATCGTCTGCTCGCCCACAATTAAAAACAGAGCAGGAGATAGCGAATCTTACTTACGAATCTGCTCGCTTATATCAGAAATCGGGTGATTTAGCCAATGCAAAGAAGGATATTACCGCTGCCAAAACCAGCATCACTGCTGCAAAAGCTAAAGTAACCGACCCAAATATCAAAAAAGTAGTAGCTTCAATCGAAACAAGTATCAATAAATTGGCTGGGGAATTAAAATAAAAATTCCACAGTCAACGGACAGTAGTCCACATTGATAGAAAATCATTAAAATTTAATTTTTAACTATGTGGTAGAATGCTGCCCATAGTTTATTTTCGACTATAAAATAATGACTCTTTTTAACGTATACCCTCTTTACGACATCGAGCCAGTAAAGGCTCAAGGTTCTTATCTTTGGGACAAGAACGGACAACAATACCTCGACCTTTATGGTGGTCACGCCGTTATTTCGGTTGGGCATACACACCCATATTATGTACGAAAACTAACGCAACAGCTTAAAAATATAGGGTTTTACTCAAATTCTGTAAAAATTCCTTCGCAAGAAGAATTGGCTGATAAATTAGGTAAACTTTCGGGTTTGAAGGATTATTCTTTGTTTTTAGTTAATTCGGGAGCAGAAGCCAACGAAAACGCCTTGAAATTGGCGTCGTTTTATAATGGACGGAAAAAAGTAATTGCTTTCTCGAAAGGTTTTCATGGACGAACTTCGGCTGCGGTTGCCGTAACTGATAATCCGTCGATTCAAGCACCGATTAACTTTGCTGACCATGTTCAGATTTTACCTTACAATGATGTTGAGGCAGTTAAAAAAGCCATTGATAACGAAACGTGTGCGGTAATTGTAGAAGGTATTCAAGGCGTGGGCGGAATCAATGTTGCGACCGACGAATTTATGAAAGCCATTCGCAAGGCTTGCGATAAAACTGGGGCAATCTTTATTCATGATTCCGTACAATGTGGTTATGGTCGTTCTGGAAAATTCTTTACTTTCCAGCATAGTGGTGTAAAACCTGATATTATCTCAACTGCTAAAGGAATGGGCAACGGTTTTCCGATTGGTGCGATATTAATTTCGCCAAAATTTCAAGCAAAACATGGTTTATTAGGTACAACTTTCGGTGGAAATCATTTGGCTTGTACGGCCGCCAATGCTGTTTTGGATATAATGAAGAAAGAGAAATTAATTCAAAATGCAGCTACTGTTGGTGATTATTTCATGGAAAACCTCAAAGGAATTGCAGGAATAAAAGAACTGCGTGGACAAGGCTTAATGATTGGAATTGAGTTTGAAAAACCAGTTGGGCCAATCAGAAATTCGTTGTTATTCGACCATAAAATTTTCACGGGTGTGGCGGGTAATCATACAATGCGTCTATTGCCAAGTTTGGCCGTAACAACCAAAGAAGCTGATATTTTCTTAGATGCTTTAAAGAAGGTGCTTTCAAAAGTGTAAAGTGAAAAGTGTAGAGTGGAAAATGGCTTTAACTTTTCACTCTACACTCTTCACTATTTACTTCCTTCCACTGCCAACAAATAAAGCATCATGCTTTGGGCTTCGTTTGTAATCCAAGCGTCGTATTCTTCAATTGCTTGTAGGCGTAATTCCTCCGAACAATACCCATCTGCTACCACTTGTTTTCCACGAGTCTCGGCTACGATGCTCCAAATCCTGGCTGCGGCCTCAAAGTCAGCATCGTTTGTATCACTGATTTCGTGCTGTGGAATTATTTTTATATTCGATAAACCGATTTCTTTATAAATTCCTGATAAATTATCGGCAATTTCGTTATCGAAACCCGCATCGTATCGCCAATTGAGAAATGCTTCATAAAAATCTAACATGGATTTTGGCGGAGCGGGCGACCATTCAACTTTTAGATGATTATAATCGTTGATTGATATTTTTCCACCTTTTTTCAATAAACCGACCATTTTCTGCACAACTTCCGCAGGATTACTTACCCACTGTAACGTTCGAGCGGCAATCACTAAATCAAATTTTTCTTCCGAAATAAAATCATTGATATTGTCTACTTCAAAGCTCAAATTTGAAATATGTGCGAAGTTTTTTTGAGCCAATTCAATCAAATGTTCACTCAAATCAATACCCACTACTTTTCCGCTGATACGTTGGGCAATATCAGCAGTAATTGCCCCCGAACCACAACCCACATCAAGCACCGAACGCCCATCTTTCAGTAGTTCGAGTAGGCTCGAATAACTGTTTTCGATGTTGCGGCGGTCAAGGACTTTATTCGCCCCTTGTGGCATTTCTGCTCGTATTTGATGCTGTTGACTCATGATTTTGAAAAAATATTAAAAGAAATTTTGCCAAAAGTACGATAAAATTGTTTGAATAAAGTGAGGGTGTATTAGTGGGTTTGAATAGTTCGTTTGATGATAAACGTTTTTTTGAATAACTTGCCGACAATTAAAAAGTTAAGGCAACATTTGTTTATTTAAAGGGCATTTTAGCGTTAAAAACATTCAACATCAACAAAAATACACTTAATACAAACAACTATTAGCAATGATATTAAGCGAAATTCTCTATAAAATTTCTCTCCAAGCAGTTTCGGGAAAGACAGATATTGAAATAAATAAAATAGTATTCGACTCTCGTCAGGTAGAAAAAGATAGCCTTTTTGTAGCTATCGGTGGTACGCAAGTAGATGGGCATCAATTTATCAGTAAAGCGATTGAATTGGGTGCTTCGGCAATTTTGTGCGAACATTTACCAGAAACACTGAACGAAGAAATTACCTATGTTCAAGTCGAGAATTCGGCTCGTGCAATGGGTTTTGCAGCAGCCAATTTCTATCAACATCCTTCTAAAAAGCTCAAATTAGTAGGTGTAACAGGCACAAATGGCAAGACTTCGATAGCTACCTTACTTTTTAGGCTTTTCCGCCGATTGGGTTATCGCTGTGGTTTACTTTCCACAGTACAAAATCAGATTGATGATGACATTATTCCTTCAACCCACACAACGCCTGATTCGGTAAAAATCAATGAGTTATTGGCCGATATGTATCAAAAAGGCGTGAGCTATTGTTTCATGGAGGTAAGTTCGCACTCAGTGGTACAAGAGCGGATTGCTGGACTACATTTTGTGGGTGGAATCTTTACTAATATCACGCATGACCACCTTGATTTTCACGGAACATTCGATAATTATTTAAAAGCTAAAAAAGGTTTCTTCGACCAACTCCCAGCTTCGGCTTTTGCGTTGGTCAACACCGATGATAAAAATGGCAAAATAATGCTCCAAAATACGGCTGCTCGTAAAGAAACGTATTCGCTCAAAAACATCGGTACTTTCAAAGGAAAGGTGTTGGCTTGCAGTTTGTTTGGGCTACAAATGGAGATTAACAACCAAGAAGTTTGGTTCAAACTTATCGGTTCGTTCAATGCCTACAATTTGCTCGGTGTTTATGGTGCAGCGGTTTTACTCGGGGAAGATTCTGCTGAAGTTTTAATGCAACTCTCTGATATTCAGCCACCTGCGGGGCGTTTTGAGCAAGTAGTTGCAAAAAATAATATTGTTGGAATTGTGGATTATGCCCATACACCCGATGCCTTGAAAAATGTGTTGGAAACAATTGTTGATTTAAGAGAGGGTAATCAGCAGATAATTACGGTAGTGGGTTGTGGCGGAAATCGTGATGCAACTAAACGTCCGATTATGGCAGAAATTGCTTGTAAACTGAGCGATAAAGTAATTTTGACTTCTGATAATCCAAGAAACGAAGACCCAATGGATATTTTGGAGCAAATGCAAAAAGGAGTTCCTCCGCTTCATTTCAAGAAAACCCAAACCATTGAAGACCGCCACGAAGCAATTTTGGCCGCCGTAAAAATGGCAAAACCCGAAGATATTATTTTGGTTGCAGGCAAAGGCCACGAAACTTACCAAGAAATCAAAGGCATCAAACATCATTTTGATGATAAAGAAGTGCTGAAAGAGGCTTTTGGGGAGTAATCTTAAAACATCAAATAAATGTGGGGCACTTTCAAGGCTTCCCACATTTCAATCTTTAATAGAAATACATTTTTTCATCAATTAACTATCAAATTTTAATGGAAGCAGAGAATAAAAGAATCCCACTCAATGATTTGCACGAAAAACTGGGCGGAAAAATGGTGCCTTTTGGCGGCTTTATGATGCCAGTTAGATATTCATCAGATAATGAAGAACATAATTGTGTGCGAAATGGCGTGGGTGTATTTGATGTGTCGCACATGGGTGAGTTTGTGGTGCGAGGTGAGCGTGCAACTGAGTTTTTGCAATACATAGTTTCAAACGATGTATCGGCACTTTTTGATGGAAAAGTACAGTACGCCTATTTCCCGAATAGTGAAGGTGGCGTGGTTGATGATTTGTTGGTTTATCGTTGGAATGAAAACGAATACTATTTAGTAGTAAATGCCTCAAATATTGAAAAAGATTGGAATTGGGTCAATCAAAACAATAGCTTCGGCGTAGAACTCGAAAATATTTCTGACAAACTCTGCTTATTTGCCGTTCAGGGGCCGAAGGCTTTAGCCACGATTCAGAAACTTACCGATATTGATTTATCATCAATGGATTATTATACATTCAAGTCTGGTTCAGTTGCTGGAATTGATGACGTAATCGTGTCAGCAACGGGCTACACTGGTGCGGGTGGTTTTGAGATTTATGTGTGGAATAAAGACGCTGAAAAAATGTGGAATGCAATTTTTGAAGCAGGGGCAGAGTTTGATATTAAGCCCATTGGTTTAGGGGCGAGAGATACGCTTCGCATGGAAATGGGCTATTGCTTATACGGTCACGAACTAAACGATACCGATTCGCCATTAGAAGCAGGTTTAGGTTGGGTAACGAAGTTTACAAAAAACTTTATCAATTCAGAAAACCTAAAAGCACAAAAAGAAGCAGGTTTACAGCGTAAATTGGTAGGAATCGAAATGATTGACCGTGGAATTCCTCGCAGTCATTACGAAATCTGTGATGCCGAAGGTAATAAACTTGGTGAAGTTACTTCTGGAACTCAGTCGCCGACGTTGCAAAAAGGAATTGCAATGGGACATGTACCAACAGCATTCGCTAAAGTCGGAACGGAAGTTTATATTAAAGTGAGAGAGAAATTGCTGAAAGGCGTGGTTACAAAAATGCCTTTTGTGAAAGCGGGAGTTTAAAAAGCTTTTGAATGAGTACCGCAGCGGCTAAATAATAGAATGAGAGAATAATCTTTATCCTCTCATTCTATTATTCAAAATTAACTTACCGTTCCACCATTCCATACCTGTTTGTTGGGTTGGAGAAGAGCCAAACTTCCGTCACGGTCTTCGGCCATCAAAATCATGCCATTCGATTCTATGCCCATCATTTTACGTGGAGCAAGGTTGGCAATGAATGTAACTTGTTTTCCAATCATGTCTTCTGGAGAATAATGTTTCGCAATACCACTTAAAATAACACGTTTCTCGAAGCCATCGTCAATTAAGAACTTCAAAAGCTTATCACTCTTAGGTAATTTTTCTGCTTCTAAGATTGTACCGATACGAATATCCAATTTGGCAAAATCATCGAACTGAATATTCTCTTTCAACGCTGGTACTTTTGCATTTTCTAACTCGTTCATTCGCTTTGATTCTTGTAATTTTTTTACTTGTTTTTCAATCACATCATCTTCGATTTTTTCGAATAATAGACTTGATTCGCCAATAAGTGTGCCTACTGGCAATAAATTTGCTCCGCCTGTTTCGTTCCAAGTAGTTTCGTTCAAACCTAACTGATTTCTTAATTTCTCGGCTGTAAACGGTAAAAATGGCTCTGATAAAATGGCTAAGTTAGCAGCAATTTGCAAAGCAATATTCATAATGGTTTCAACACGAGCCGGATTTTCTTTGATAACCTTCCATGGCTCGGTTTCAGCCAAATATTTATTGCCCAAACGTGCTAAATCCATCATATTGGCTAACCCCTCACGGAAACGATAATTGTCTATCGAGTCACCTATTTTCTTTGGGAACTCTGCCAATGCAGCAATCGTTTCTTTATCGTAGTCGGTTAGTTCCCCTTGGACTGGAACTTTGCCTTCAAAGAATTTATGCGTAAGTACCACCGCACGATTTACGAAGTTTCCGTAAATAGCCACCAACTCGCTATTGTTTTTGGTTTGGAAGTCTTTCCAAGTAAAGTCATTATCTTTCGACTCGGGCATATTGGCCGAAAGGGCATAACGCAATACATCTTGCTTGTTCGGGAATTCCTCTAAATATTCGTGCAACCAAACGGCCCAGTTTCTTGAAGTTGAAATCTTATCTCCTTCTAAATTCATGAACTCTTGTGCAGGTACGTTATCGGGCAAAATATAGCTTCCTTCGGCCATCAACATCGCTGGGAAAATAATACAGTGGAAAACAATATTATCTTTTCCGATGAAATGCACCAACTTAGTAGAGTCATTTTTCCAGTAATCTTCCCAATTTTTGCCATTTTGTGCGGCCCATTCTTGCGTAAATGTAATGTAGCCAATCGGAGCGTCGAACCAAACGTATAACACCTTTCCATCGGTATCTGGAAGTGGTACGCTGATACCCCAATCTAAATCACGAGTCATGGCACGAGGTCTGAGGCCATCTTTTAGCCAAGATTGACATTGACCAAATACGTTAGTTTTCCATTCTTTGTGGCTATTTACGTATTTTTCGATGTCGGGCTGCATGCGGTCGAGCGGCAAATACCAGTTTTTGGTACTTTTCATGATAGGCTTTGAACCTGAGAGCGTCGAACGAGGATTTTTTAATTCCGTTGGCGAGAGCGTCGAACCACATTTTTCGCATTGGTCGCCGTAAGCATTTGGGTTCGCACACGTCGGGCATTCGCCCACGATGTATCTATCGGCCAAAAACTGTTGAGCTACTTCGTCGAAATATTGCTCGCTGGTCTCTTCATCAAAATATCCTTTATCGTACAAAGTCGTAAAGATTTCTTGCGAAACTTTGTGATGCGTTTGGTTGGAAGTACGAGAGTAAATATCGAACGAAATACCAAAGTCGGCGAAAGATTTTTTGATTTGTTCGTAGTAAAAATCAACCACTTGTTGTGGTGTTTTTCCTTCTTTACGAGCCTTCACGGTAATCGGCACGCCGTGTTCGTCAGTACCACTGATAAATGCCACATCTGCCCCCTTTGAGCGGAGATAACGCACATAAATATCAGCAGGGATATAGCAACCCGCCAAATGCCCGATATGAATGGGGCCATTGGCATAAATCAAAGCGGCAGTAACGGTGTATTTTTGCGGAGTTTCGGTCATATCTTCTTTAGTATTCAAAAATTATTGTGCAAAGTTACGGGATTGCTCCATAGAAACGAAAAACCCCTCAAAAGTTTTTGGATTTGAGGGGGGAGTTGGGATATAATCTTTATTGTGCACTTAGTCTCCGTTAAAATCTCGCAGAATAGGTGTTGGTTTTTTCTCCCCTAAAGCTTTCTCTAATAATGCAAACTGAGTTGATGCATAATCTACAATAACACCATCTAAATCCAGTCTTTGTACGGCAAAACTACATTCATTAGTTGTAGTATTATAAGAACTTACAAAATCAACAGGCCAACCTGCAACAACTGATGTCATATTAAATAGTTTGGTCAAATCGGAACAATATCCGTCTGGTCGGACTGTTGAGGTGACTGGAAGAATAAAATTCTCGAAAGTACCCTCGTTCTTACTATTATCTTTGTATATTTTTGTTGACGAGTAAACAATGCCAATAGTTCCAGTATTTTTTTGTTCCATCAATGTTTGTAAAACAATTTGTGGTATAAGATATTCAGGTTTGAAGGGGTCAAACTGACGTTTTTGAGGAACTTGAATAGAACAAGCCGCAATTATAGGGTATGCGAGAAGCAACTTGATTACTTCTTCGTCTTTTAATTTTTGAGGTACTAATTTTTGGAAATTATATTGCTCGTAAGATAGATTGTAAAGTTTTATTTCGGAGTTATTTTCAAATTTAGCAACTTGAATATCATGAAAATTGGGTCTATTTAATTCCTCCCAGCATATATAGACTGAATTTCCCAAATAGAGACAAGGAAAACCAGGAATACTAAAACGTTGGGTAGAAATTTTATTTCTAAGTTCAAAAGGGATATGAAACAAGTCTTTTCTACTTAATATTTTATGCTCATTAGAAATACGAACTCTATAAAAACATTGCTCAGAGGGTAGTTCTTTTTGTGGTAGTTTTAAGAGGCTTTCTTTTAAAGTATCATCAAATGTTTTTTTAGCTTCACTGATATTCCCCTCAAACCATCTGGAAATTGTTGCTATTATTTTTACGGAATAGGTATTAATTTGGTCATAATATTCCTTTTCTATAATTGAATAGTTTTCTTCTTTCGACATTTCTTTAGAAAGTTCGTCAAAAGTTTCTTTTAATAGCTCTATTATGTCCACTCCACCATTTGAATATACTAAAGGAAGTTTTAACTTACTATTTTTAAGAATATCTAAAAGTGTTGACATAAATTTTATATTCGTATTTCGTTTAACTCCCTCAATAACATTCTTAATGCCCACCAAGTTTGAGCATTTGAAAAGTAATATAAATGAGCATTATTTTTTACTAAACATAGCCAATCTATATGTTCAATTAGTAATCTATGAATTTCTTTTTGTTCAGAAGGATTCAAGTTAGGGAAGGTATAGTCCATTAAGTAATCATTTCCGTCTTCCCATGCCATGAGGATGCCTATTGCTGCAAAAACAGCGAAGTACGAGTTTATTATTCTGACATTATTAACATTACTGCTCGTAGCAAATGGCTGTACCTCGCATATAGCTATCTCTATGCCAGAAGCTATTTTATACCTGTTTACTCTCGCATCTTCTTCACCATCTTTGGATTCCATAAAAGATTTATTCTCTTTTAAGTTCTTATAGTATGTGTCACATATTTTTAGCGAGGCATCTTGGATGATATTAATTTCATCTACATCGAATTTATCATGGAAATCAGGAATTTTAGATAGACCATAAAACGATTCAACCAAAAGATTTACTTCTTCTAATCTTTTGGCTCCTTTTTCTCCTTTTTCCGATAAGAAAGTATAATTTCCAGCCATATGAATTTAAAAAATTCTCAAATAAAAAGACGACCTCATTGAGGTCGTCTTTTTACTTAAAGAAAATAGTATTTAGAAAGGTAAAGATTTACCTGTTAAAAAATTCAAAAATTTTGCTTCAAGATGCTCTATTACTCGTCTATTGAGATTTAATTTTTCAAAAGCATCTTCCTCTCCATTCACTATCCCCTTTTTCTGAGACACTCTATATGAGGCTTTACGCATAAATGCTTCCTCATCAAATAAGAGACTTTTAGTGTTTGTCATTGATGTTAATATGTTTTGGGGTGCAAAGTTCTGATTTTTTTGTAAATAAAACAAATACTTTGCCAGTTTTTTGAGAAAGAATAGATTATATTAGGTTGATTTTCAAATGTTTCTGAAAATTAATGATAAAATTTTAAATTCAAAACGTTTGAAAGAAAAAATTATTATTTGGTACATTTTCTTTCATTAAAACAAAAGCATTAACTGTTTCTTTTCCTCTCCCAAGCCTTGTTCGATGGCAGATTTTGTTTCACCATCTAAATCTAACCAAAAATCTTTCGGGTTTTCCATTTTAACCTCACGTGAAAGCAGAACTAAATATGCTTGTAGAACGGTATCGTTATTGATTCTGTCCACTAAATTGTACAAGGATGCTTTTAATTCTACTACGCTCATGGTACAAAAATTCAAAAGGTTCAGTATTGTTGTTCAAAATTTGGTTTAAGCAAATGGTTATAAAATTTTACGTTTTCGTAAAATACCTTTGTCAAACTCCCCTAAAAGCAAACATTTAGCCCAAAAACTTGACATTCTCCCCTAAGTCTTTGCAATCAGCCCTTTGATTTGATTGGTGGTATTTTGTTGCCTTACCTTTGTTTCAGTCAGCAAGGCACAGGCAATAATTTCTAAACCTTAAAAAAATATTCACATGAACACTTTTCAAAATTTCGACACAAACATTGCTAATAAATCTCAACAAACAACCACTATGAAAAAGTTAAGCCACATCGTTTTACTCTTCACAACTATTTTTATTTTAAGTTCATGTGCGATGAACGAAAAGTTTGTTAATCCGTTTCCATTTCCCGCTATGGCAAAGGCTGCAACCATTATGAGAGGTACACCTGATTCAACTAAAGTGTTTTTTTATGGAACTGGTCACGAACCTACATTTGTCAGACTTAGAGATAAAGACACCCTGTATAAAGATATTCAGTTTACAGACGTATTTTTCAATAATGCCAATGGCGAACGTTTACACGGTTATTTGTTAAAATCTCGCACAGCAAAGTCGCTCAATATCAATATTGTGCATTTTAGAGGTGCAGCCAATAATTTAGTAATCAATCGGTTTCAGGCCATTGAGCCATTGGTCAGACAAGGTTTTACTGTTTTGGTGTTCGATTACGCAGGTTTTGGGTTTTCGCAAGGCCATGCCACTCGCAAAGATTTATTAGATGATGGTCAGGCTGCCATTACGTACATGAAAAATATTTCAGAAAACAACACAAAACTAATTGCTTACGGACAATCGTTTGGTGGAAATTTGGCCGTTGCCGTAGCAGCAAAAGTACAAGATAAATTAGACGCTTTAGTAACCGAAGGTGCATTTTCTTCGCACAAAGATGTGGCAGCAGTTGATAGCGGTTTGGGCGGAAGAATTTTTGTAAAAGAACTATACAGTGCCAAAAGAACGGTCGATAATTTTAAGAAACCAATCTTAATTATTCACAGCACAGAAGATGAAACCGTGCCTTTTTCGATGGCAAAAAAGATTTATTCGTGTGCTAATCAACCAAAGATTTTGTTAGAAATCAAAGGAAAACATTTAGATGGCCCAACGGTTTCGGGAGAATTAATCACTCAGAAAATAGTTGAAATATTGAAATAAGTAGTCCACGGTCAACAGTTGGCAAGTCCACAGCAATTTAATTTACTTAAATCAAAAATCCCCTTCGTTTTAAATCGAAGGGGATTTTGTTTTTTAGAAAACATATTTCGTAGAAAGGAAGTGCGAGCTATGCTCTTCTACAATCTCATTGAAAATTTTCTTATTGGCATCGGTATCTTTGGTGGCTACCACCGTACGAATCGAAAACGCTCGGAGGGCATCTTCTACCGAAAGTGTGCCTTCTGCTGAATCTTTTCTACCCGTAAACGGAAACGTATCTGGTCCACGTTGGCACTGAGCATTGATATTTACACGGCTTACTTGGTTTACAAGTGGGTCAATTAAATGAGCTATTTGGTCAGGGTTTGTACCAAAAATACTTACCTGCTGTCCGTGCGACGAATCAATGATGTATTGAATTGGTTCTTCCACATCATCAAAAGGTACAATCGGCACGATTGGGCCAAATTGTTCTTCGCTGTAAACTTTCATTTTGCTGTTTACTGGATAAAGCACCGCAGGATATACAAATGAGTTTACTGTCGTTCCGCCACCTTCGTTTACCACTTCTGCCCCGTTGGCTTGAGCATCGGCAATACATTCGGCCAAGTAGGTTGGTTTGTTTGGCTCTGGTAGTGGTGTTAAGTTTACGCCAGCCTCCCACGGCATTCCGAACTTCAATTTTTCGAGTTCTTCGGTGAAACGATTCAAGAATTTCTTCGCAATTGAGCGATGCACCCAAATGATTTTGATGGCCGTACAACGTTGACCATTAAACGAAAGTGAACCCAAAATGCATTCTTTCACGGCCAATTCTACATCCGCATTTTTTAAGATGATACCAGCATTTTTGGCATCAAGACCTAAAACTGCTCTCAAACGATTAAGTTTTGGGTGCATTTTTTTCAAATCATTGGCTACTTTGCTCGAACCAATGAGCGTAAGCACATTGATTTTGCCCGTTTGCATCAATGGCGGAACAACGTTTGCTCCACGTCCGTAAATCGTATTGACAACGCCTTTCGGAAAACACTCTTTGAAGGCCTGCAATAACGGATAATGCAAAAGCGTACCGTGTTTTGGTGGCTTAAACAAAATCGTATTTCCCATAATGATAGCAGGAATCAGCGTACAGAAAGTTTCATTCAACGGATAATTGAATGGCCCCATACAAAGCACCACACCCAAAGGCGAGCGGCGGATTTGTCCGATAATTCCCTGCTCGATTTTAAAACGAGATGAATTACGGTCGATATCTTTCAAACAATCAATGGTATCATAAATATATTCAATCGTTCGGTCGAATTCCTTGATTGAATCGGCCAACGATTTACCGATTTCATACATCAATAAATTGACGATTTCGGTCTTTTTCTCAAGCATCTTTTTCAGAAAGTTTTCCATGCACGCGATTCGCTCAACCAAACTCATCGTTGGCCATTCGCCACGACCATTATCGTAAGCTTTAAGGGCAGCATCAAGGGCTTCCATTGCCTCTACTTCAGAGGTAATGGGGTAGCTTCCGATAAGCAAACTCTCAAATTTATCGCCATTTTTTACATAAATTGGCGAATAAACATCTTGTGTGGCACCCGCCCATTGACGCATTTCGCCGCCTACCAAATATTCTTTTTGGTGGAGTGGCTGAATCTGAAATTGTTCAGGAATTTGCCCAGCTTCGGGGAAGATAGCTGTGATTTTGTTTTGTAGATTTGTCATGTTTTTGTTTAGAATCAAGCTGTTTTGTTGTAAAACACAAACGAAATTACAGTCCACCGTAGCAAAACCAAACAGAATTTGGTTTTTTTAAAATATTCAGCAGAAAACTACAATTTAATGTCAAACAAGTGCCAAAATCAAAAATCTATTTGGTCAGATAGATTTTTATTCAGATTTTTGAATAAAAAAACTTTTACCTAAACTACCTTGTCAATTGCTCTATTATATCTTACGTCCTTTTGTTACGTTTTTACTTAAATTTTTTATTAAACAAATCAAAATTACGGGTATCGAAAATATCCCAAAATCTGGGGCAGTTATGTTGGCTTCTACGCACGCCAATTCGTTTTTTGATGCCGTGTTATTATGCTGTACGCTCGACCGACGTATTTGGTCATTGGCTCGTGGCGATGTTTTCAAGAAAAGTTTGGCTAAAAAAGCACTTTCAAGCCTTTTTATGATGCCCGTGCATAGACTTTCAGAAGGGAAAGAACATTTGGGAGATAACGATGAGACTTTCAAAAAGTGTATCGAACTTTTCAAACAAGGCGAAATGGTGTTGATTTTCTCGGAAGGGCTTTGCACCAACCAAACTAAACTTTTACCGCTCAAAAAAGGAACGGGACGTTTGGCTCAGAAGGCTTGGGGCGATGAAATTCCGTTGACGGTTATTCCTGTGGCCATTACTTACAATACTTTTACAACTTATGGAAAAGTAATAAACTTAAGTTTTGGTGAAGCAATCCAAAAGGCAGATTTACCGAATCCTGCCGAAGATGGCGTATTTTTGCGTCGCTTTAACGAGGTTTTGACCGAAAAACTCAACCAACTACTCAGTTGGAATTTTCCGAAACTATCGCCCTTGCAAACGCCGTTTTTTACGCTCGGATACATCACTCATTTTCCTGCAATTTGGCTGGCTACTTTTATATCAAAAAAACTAACGAGAGGAATCGTCTTTTTCGATTCTATCACGATTGGCCTAATGATTGTATTAATGCCTTTATATTGGTTAATTCTATTTTTTGTGGTGCGAATATCCTGTTCGCTGTTTTGTTAATTTTGATTGAATATTACTGTGAATAGGGCGACCACCGCTCGGTTCGCTCCACATTATTTGTAACTTTTGCTGAAAAATAAAGTCTGAAATCCAACACCTAAATACTGCTGATTATGATAGATGATGCTTTTGTCAAACACCTAAAAAATGTCTTATTCATTGACATCGAAACGGTTTCGCAAGTGCCTGATTTTGAGTTACTTGACGAGCGACTGCAAAAACTTTGGCTCAAAAAAGCAGTCTATTTGAATAATGAGGATAATTTATCTGATGCTGATTTTTATCTAAAAAAAGCAGGAATCTATGCCGAATTTGGTAAGGTTCTTTGCGTTGGCATCGGTGGAATAATATTTGATGAAGAAAATAAACCCTCGCTTAGGGTGAAAATGATTGGTGGCGACGATGAAAGGGAAGTTTTACAAGCATTTAAAAAAATAGTCGAAAAACATAAAGCAGGCAATAATCTGATGCTTTGTGCTCACAATGGTAAAGAATTTGATTTTGCTTATTTGTGTCGACGAATGTTGGTAAATGGAATCGGTTTGCCGAGGGTTTTGCAACTATCAGGCAAAAAGCCTTGGGAAATAAACCATTTGGATACGCTCGACCTTTGGAAATTTGGGGATTATAAGCACTTTACGGGCTTAGATTTACTGGCGGCAATTTTCGATATTCCGAGTAGTAAGAGCGAAATCAGTGGCGACCAAGTGAATCATGTCTATCATGTAGAAAAAGATAGAGCAAAAATCGAACGATATTGTGTAGCTGATGTTGTAGTTTTAACGCAGCTATATATGAAAATGAATAATTGTGCGTTAATAGAAGAAGAAAATATTGAAATACTTTTGTAGATGAGTCCACAGTCAACGGATGACGGTCAATAGATTTTATAAGTCATTATTTATCAGCAGATTAAGTTAAAGTTTCAATTAATTTATATTCAAAAAATGAAAAAAATACTCTTTTTATTATTTGTCGCTTCATCATTTGCGGCATCTGCTCAGATTCTAAAACCTGCTAAATGGACATTTACGCCTTCAAAAACATCAGCAAAAGTTGGCGAAACAATAGACTTAGTTTTCACGGCCAAAATCGACGATAATTGGTATATGTATTCTTCTCAACTGAAAGTAGAAGGACCATTGCCGACATCAGTAAACTTTACAAAAACTGAAGGCTACCAAGTTGTAGGGAAACTTACGCCTGTAAAGCCAAAAGAAAAATACGATGATATTTGGGGTGGAAAAGTGCAATATTTCGAGCATGAGGCTAAGTTTATTCAGAAAGTGAAAATCACAAAGGCCAATCCAATTATCGAAGGCAAAATTGAGTGCCAAACTTGCACAACTAAAGATGGCAAGTGCGTACCGAATAAAGATAAATTCAAGTTTGATGTGAAAACTATATAGTTTTTATTGGTTCTAAAAGCACAAAAAAATCCTCGTTAATAGCGAGGATTTTTTTGTTTTATTTACTTTTGCTGAAAAAATCAAGTTCTAATGAAACACATCTATTCTCTAATATTTTGCCTTTTTATAATCGTAGTTAGCTTTCCTACCGATGCTCAAGACAAAATTTTTACTAAACGACAAATTCAAGCTGACATATCTTATTTAAAATCAGAGTTAGAAAAAACGCATCCCGCTCTTTACAAATACGCCACAAAAGAAAGGTTTGATTTTGTATGTGATTCGCTGATTAAATCTGCCCCCGAAAAAGCAGATTTACGACAAGTTTTTATTCATTTACTTAAAGTTACGAAGACTATAAAGTGCGGTCATACGTATTTTGAACCAATGAATAAAGGGCTTATTCCAAAAGCGGAAAGTAAGTTTTTAGCACTTCCGTTTACTCCTCAGTTTTTCCCTTTTGAAGTTTACATTAAAGATGAAAGAATTTTTATTTCCAGAAGTTATGTAAAGAAAGGCTCTGTTTTTGAGCGAGGAGATGAAGTTTTATCTATAAACAACACTCCTGCAAATGAGGTGTTGAAAATCATACAAGCCTATAATTTTCAACACCCCGATGGCGACAACTTATATGGCGACAAGTATTTTTTGACTTCAAACTTCAAATTTTTGATTTACTTATGGTTAGGAAGACAAGAAAAATATAGCTTAAAAGTAAGAAGTGTAAATAAGGTTACTACTGAGGGTTTTGATGTTTCACCTATCTCGATTGAGGATTTTTTGTTGATTGATAAAGACAGAAATGTTGAAAATATCTATGATAAGAATAATATTTCCTTTTCGGTAGTTGACTCATTAAAAAGTACGGCTTACCTCAGAGTTAAGGCATTTCAAGATGTTGGCTATACTTTTGATTTTTTGTTGGGAACGGTGCCTGTTCCTGATTTTGAAAATAAGCTTAAAAATATCTTCAAGGACTTAAAAAAAGATAATGTTCAGAATTTAATATTAGATTTTAGGGGTAACTTAGGAGGAAATATCTCTTTAGCCAATAGCATTTTATCATATCTTGTCCCGAATCAATTCGTTTCTGCAAAATTAAGCATTAGGGAGGCTGGTTTAAATAAATTACCTTCTTCTCATGATTTACTTTCTCCAGATTTGACCAAGAGATTTAAGAATAAAATAGATGGAGATTTTATCGAGTATGATTATTCCAATTTTAGAGTAGCCCCCAAAGAAGGTTTAGTTTTTAAAGGTAATATTTATGTGCTTATCAATGGAGGGACATTTTCGGCGGCATCTTATTTTGCATCAAAACTATATGATTCTGGCATTGGAACGTTTGTTGGCGTACCTACTGGAGGAGCTTATTTGGGCACATCAGGAGGGTTTTTCTCTAAAGTGAAACTACCAAATACCAACCTTACAATAAATCTTCCCCTTTTGCGGGTTTTGTTTAATGTCGATGCTCAGAAGTATAAAGAAAGTCACCTAAAGCCCGATTTTGAAGTGCCATTAAGTTTTGATGATTTCCTAAAAAAACAAGACACTGCTATAAAATTCACAACCGAACTTATTAAAAAAGGCAAGAAAGCACGATAAAAGCTTCTCTCATAAAAACAAAAAATCCTCGCCGAGACGAGGATTTTTTTATGCGTTCAAAAACCAGTTACTAATAACAAGTTCCCCGATAACAAGTCACCAAACCTATTTCGCTCTAAAGAAGACCGTAATAGCCACGCCTTCAAAACCGAAGTTTTCACGGAGTTTATTTTGCAAGAAACGAGAATACGATTCTTGTACGTATTGCGGCAAATTACAGAAGAAAATAAAAGTTGGCGAAGGCGTAGGCACTTGCACACAATATTTGATTTTGATTTGCTTACCTTTTAGCATCGGTGGAGGCGTACGCTCAATGATTGGCAACATGACTTCGTTTAGGCGTGATGTTGTAATTTTCTGAGTTTTATTTTCATAAACCTCCATTACTTTCTCAATCACTTGGAAAATACGCTGTTTTTCAATCACCGAAGCAAAAATAACGGGCATATAATTCATCGGGGCCAATCTTTCTAAGATAGCTTTCTTCATTGTATCGGCCGTTTTTGAATCTTTTTCTACCAAATCCCATTTATTTACCATCAAAACAATCGCTTTTTTGGCATTATGAGCGTGCCCAATGATACTAATATCCTGCATTTCTAAGCCCACCGAAGCATCAATCAAAACCAAACAGACATCCGAGTTTTCGAGGGCTTTTACCGAGCGAAGGGTTGAATAAAACTCAATGTTTTCTTGTACTTTCGCTTTTTTACGAATACCCGCCGTATCGGTCAAAATAAAATCTTTACCGAAGAGTTTATAGTGGGTATCAATGGCATCACGGGTGGTGCCCGCCATGCTATTCACGATACTTCTATCTTTTCCTGTTAGGGCATTTAAGAAAGAAGATTTTCCAACATTCGGGCGACCCAAAATCGCAATTCTTGGAATACCCGCATCTGGGTTCTCTACGCCTTCATCATCAAAGTTCTTTACAACGGCATCCAATAATTCACCCGTTCCGCTACCATCGGCAGCCGAAATCGGGAAAATCTCATCGCCCAAGCCCATTTCATAAAACTCAGCAGCTGTCTGATGACGCTCAAAGGTTTCGGCTTTATTGGCTACTACGTAAACAGGTTTTTTAGAGCGACGTAGCACATTCGCAAAGTCATTATCTAAGTCGGTCAAGCCCGTCATGGTATCAACCACAAACAAAATAACTGTCGATTCTTCGATAGCTATTTCGACTTGCTCACGAATAGCGGCCTCGAAAGTATCTTCCGAACCAACCACATAACCACCCGTATCAATAACGGTAAAAAATTTTTCAGTCCAAACCGCTTGTCCGTAATGACGGTCACGGGTTACGCCAGGCATATTATCGGTGATGGCCACACGGCTCTCGATAAGGCGATTAAAAAGAGTAGATTTGCCGACGTTTGGTCGGCCAACGATTGCAACAATATTTGCCATAAAAAATCAGTAAACGGTTATCGTTTTTTGAAACAATAAACAGTGATTCTCTTGCGAGAACTGTGAAAAATTGTCGATGTTTTTGTCCATCATCGACGTAAATAAAAGATTGTATCCCACTAAGGGGGTGCAAAGGTACAAAAAAATATGCAGAAAACTATTGATTATCAACAAGATATAAGTTTTAAGGCATTGGGTTTATGAAAAGCCTGAAAGGCTGTTATGATTATAGAAAATAGAGAATCTGTTTGTTCATAAGAACCCCGCTTCGGCGGTCCGATTCGAGGTTCAAACATATTGAATATGACGGTTCATTATAATCATACCATCCTTTCAGGATTCTCAGGAGTTAGACCTAAACCTAAAGAAGATATAAGTTAAATAGTTAAATGATGCAGAGCATCAAAATATTTGTAGAGATTATAATTTTATGGGACTGTTTAGGTACAGAGTATCGTAATATTAAATTTTATTGCGGTACTCTGTACCTTTTTTGTACAGTTTTGGTTTATTTTCTACAAATATGATGGAACTCTGTTCCTGAAAAAAGAAATATATTCAGCTTAAAACAAACCTTGGATATCTTGCCACGAAATCAGCCCAATAGCTACAACCGCCAATAGTAACCCGATTTTATTAAGTGTAGTTAGTTTTTCTTTGAAGAAAATAAACGCCACCAAAGCCGAAACCAAAATAACCCCAATATTATAAAGCGGATATACAAACGCACCGCTATTGCCGTAGGCCGTGAGAGCCAAAATCAAGAAATAAAACGAAAGAAAATTCGGCACTCCGAGCGTAATGCTGGCCAAAATATTTTTTAATTCAATCTTTTCTTGTCCACGTATTACTCGAATGACCAAAACCACCAACCCTGCAATAATTGCCCCCAAAACCATCACCAAAGTTACAGGAACAGTTCTGTCGGCCGATTTAATGAAGTTGATATTCAAGTAGTTAATGGAAGTATTTGTAACGCCATACATCAAAAAAACGGCTACTGGCAAAAGAAAATCGATGCCTTTGCCCGAAACTTTTTCATCACTTTTTTTGAATGTACTGAGTGCAACAGCCCCCAAAGCTAACGCTAAACCCAAATAATTGAGTCCATCGAATGGGCGACCTTGCGTTTTGAAAATCAACAAACTACATAACACAGGAATAACTAATGAAATATTATTGGCCAACGACGTGGCTGTCATGCCCATGCGTTGGGTAGAATAGCCTGATAGTAAGAATGTTATGATAAAGCCAACGCCCAGTATCAAAGCGTAAAATGTCCAATTTTCGGCAAAGTTTAGCTCAAAATTTTGCTCTTTGGGCATTAAAGCCAGCCCTGTTAGAAAACAGATAGGGTAATTGAAGGCAATGGCTTGGAAGGTACTAATGCCAAATTTTGGATACAAACGGAAGTTTGTAAGTAGCAAAACCGAAAATATGATGCTTAATAGTAGATAGAACATAAAAAACAATTTTGAATGATAGCCACAGTGGAATTAAATGAATGAATGATAGAATGTTTGATACGTTTTTATTCACTTATTCTATCATTCAAAATTAGTTTACTCGTATCCAAATCTTTCCAATTTTTGGCGTTTATTTCGCCAATCTGGCTCAACTCTGATATATTGCTCCAAGAAAATTTTCTTGCCGAAGAATTTTTCCATTTCCTGACGAGCCTCGATTCCCACTTTCTTAATACGCTCGCCTTTATGCCCTAACAGAATCGCCCGTTGAGTCGTTCGTTCCACATAAATTTCTGCACTTACTACTATCATATCTTCTTTTTCCTTGAAACTCGTAATCACCACTTCGCAGCTATATGGAACCTCTTTCGTATAATTTGTAAAGATTTTTTCACGGATAATTTCGGCGGCAAAGAAGCGTTCGGGCTTATCGGTGAGCTCATCTTTTGGAAAATAGGGGTGGTGAACAGGTAAAAATCCAATAATTTTTGAAAATAGCCCATCGACGTTTTGTTGGTGCAATGCCGAAATCGGAATCACCTCGATAGCCTTGAAGTTTTCTTTCCAGTAATTTACTTTTTCTTCGATTTGCTCGGGCGTTGCTAAGTCTATTTTGTTGATAATCAGTAAAATAGGTGTTTCGGTGTGCTGAAGTTTGGTAATTACATCATCTTCGTCGTGTTTCTCAAAAATATCTGTCACAAACAAAATCACGTCGGCGTCTTCGAGCGAGCCATGCACAAAGTGCATCATTGATTTATGCAATTCATAAATCGGTTTAATTATACCAGGAGTATCGGAGTAAACTAACTGAAAGTCAGTACCTTCATGTACACCATTGACAATCCCCATGATACGGTGGCGAGTGGTTTGAGCCTTCGAGGTAATGATTGAAAGACGCTCACCCACGAGAATATTCATCAACGTCGATTTTCCAACGTTTGGTTTTCCTACGATACTAATAAAGCCCGCCTTATGGTCGGGAGAAATGTTTTCTTCTTGCATTTGAATTGGTCACGATAAAAAATAATCGTGTTTTTTTATTTTTTTGCAAAGATAGTTTTTTATTGTGAAATATTCTCGTACCTTTGCAGTCCGATATACGGAACAACATCGCGGGATGGAGCAGTTGGCAGCTCGTTGGGCTCATAACCCAAAGGTCACAGGTTCGAGTCCTGTTCCCGCTACAAAGTACGCAAAGCCCTGATTTTCAGGGCTTTACTCATTTATATACATTCGGATTCGTACAGGATACAGATATGCACCCCTACAAAGAATGTTCGCCCAACTTTTACGATAACGATTTATCAAAAAAATGGTATTTCGATTTTTACGCCTACTCAAAACGCTACAAAAAGGTAAAACGCCATCGGGTTTGGATTCCAAAGGTAGGTGAATTACGGTTTCGCATACTCCGTGCTGAATCAATGATGCGTGAAATTAACGAAAAATTAAAGAAAGGTTATTTCGTCGATGATTTGAAAGAACCAATCAAAAAGCCCGCAAAAAAGACCCAAAAACCCGACCTAAAAACAGCCATAGGCGTATTACGTGAAATTAGTCATATTAACCCCGCTAATGTTTCTCAAAAGTCGCTTACAGCCTACAAAACTTCTATTGATAAATTTGAAAAGTTTCTTAAATCCAAGGGCTTAGAAAACTATCCTTTTTCATTACTTAATCACAACCACGTTTTAGAGTTTTGTGACTTACTTAGGGATAAATTAGCCCCCAAAACCGTAAATAATAACGTTTACAACTTGCTTGATTTGAATAAACACGCCCTAAAACGTGGTTTATGCCAAACAAACATTTTTGAGGGATACGAAAAATTAAACGTTCCCGAATCCGACCGACACAAGGCTTATGACGATTTTCAAAAGAAATTAATCGAAGATTATCTACTCGAAAACGATATAAAACTTTATTATCTAACAAGATTTGTATTTTATCTATTCATTAGGCCACAAACCGAACTTAGAGCAATGAAAATTTCTGACATTGATTTTCGCAAAGGTTCGGTTATGGTTTGGGCGGGTACTGCAAAGAACCGAAAACGCATACCGATACCGATAAACGATTCTTTGAAAGATATTATGCTAAAAATGGAGCTTTACAGATACCCCCGTGACTGGTACGTATTTGGTAAAGATTTAAAACCATCGGCCACACAAGCCCCGAAGAACGAATATAGCAACCTACACAAAAAACACCTTAAAGATTTAGGCATCTACGTAAAAGACGAAACAACCGTTTACGCTTGGAAACATACGGGCAATGTTTGTGCATTTCTCAACGGTGTTGATATTTGGACGCTGAAAGAATTAAACCGACATTGGTCAATCCAACAAACCGAAGATTATCTACGGGGTTTGGGCTTAATTCTAAAATCACAAGTAAAAAACCTTTCTTGGTAGCAAAACCCCAAACCAAACAAAATTTTGTACTGGACACGGGTGGACAGGACGGACAGACATATTTATATAGGCGTCCGTGTCCATTGTCCACCAAATAATATTTTGTTTTTGGTAATATTTTCTACAAAAAACCAAATTTCCTAAAAAACAGGAATTTACGGCCGAATACCTACCCGAATCAATCCGTTTTATTTACGAATAAACGATAAAATGCAATTTTAAAAACTGGACAGACAGACAAACGGACTATATATATATACTTGTCTGTCTGTCCATCTGTGTAGGTGGGTGTATGTACTTAGAAATGTGCAAAAAAATAAAACTGACTGGCTATATGTGGGTACAAAAAAAACGGCTCGAAAATCAAGCCGCTTTTAAAACTACCAAATTATGTACTTAATCAAAGGTCAATAACTTACGGAAACCGATAAAGAACCATCTTCTTTATAATCATAGCGTGGCCGTCTGATAAATTCGATACCAAACCATATTAAAATCAACCAAAGGGCTTTACGGGTTAATTTTCCTAAACTCAAAAGCCCCGCCGATGATGCAATCAACACCAACTGTGTATCACTCAACGCACTAATAGCATACGGAAACAAACCGCCCTCGTAAATTGCAAGCCCGAAACCCGTTCCGAATCGTTCATCTTTTACGAAAATAGCTTCGGGCATAACCAAACCGCTTGCTATATTCTTATCAGCTATCAATCTATCTGGTCGAGACGATTTCAGATAGAAAATTTCTCGCTTACTGTCGTAACTATGTATGCCAATTTTCGTGGGGTGCGTATGTACTGCCATTGGCAAATTACCACGGCCAATAATTTCGGCTATTTTGGCATCAAAAGCCTTTTTGGGCGGGTTGTATGATGTAGAATTAACCGAAGCGTTTTTTACTTCGTGAAATTTTACAGCCGTTAGTGTGCTTTCTGTGGCTATCAGTTCAAAAAGCCCGCCCGCTTCACGGTTTGGAGCGTAAATATTTCGTAATTCGTTAATAATTCCCGCCGAAAACTTAATATTTATCGGGCGGGCTAAAGAATATTCACGGCCAACGCTCGAAGGCCGAAAACGAAGCACTTTTTTAGCTACAAGACTGTCAAAAGGTTGCATAATGTATGTTTTAAGTTTGAAAAACGTTTGTAATTAGTAGGGGTCAGTATCCTTTTGGGTATATCATTTGCTTGATTTCGGCGTCGGTTGCAAGCCTTCTAAAGTCTTTTATGATGCAAAAAACTTGGTCGTCTCTAAATCTCTGCACACCTTCACGCCATTCGACCTTTTTTTTGGTTTCTTCCGAAATACAATTCTTTAAATCTGAATAATCAACGTTCAGAATCTCGCACACCATAGTTTTAGAAAATAACAAGACCGCTTTAGGTCTTTTTTTGTATTGTTTCATTGTAAAACTGATATTTTTATCTGAAATAATACTTAAAAATACAAAAATTATCTAAAAAAATCAAGTTTCAAAGAATATTTATCTTTATACATTTGTACATACGAACGGGGCAAATGTAGCCCAAACAAAAGCAAATAATGGCTAACGAAACGGAATACCAAACGCTTGTAAAAAGGCAAGATGCAATTAAAGAAGATATGCTTGGAGTTGCGGCGGCTATTCAAAAAATAGACGACGGGGCGGGAAAACAAATACTTGCTTATGTTGGAACTATTGCGGCAAATGCGGTTGGTATTCCGATTTCAGTACCAAAACAGCTTGGTTATGGTGTTTTGGGGCCAATAGGTATTTTGTTCGCACAAAGAGAAGTAAACAAACTGAAAAAGTATTACGCTCGTATTGCAGAACTCGAAACCGAATACAACAAAAACGCCGAACGTATCGCACAATTATCGCAAACGGTTTCAAAAGAAAAGTTGGCAGTATTGGCCGAAGAAGAAGCCCGAAACGCCAATACACAAACTAATCAAAATTATTTGGCTCTCGGTGGTCTTGGTTTATTGGCCGCCGTGGTATTTATCAGACGCTCTAAAAAATGAAAAACGCCCGAATCATAATTCTTGTGGTAGTTATTGCGGTAGCCGCTTATTATGCCCGCATTTATGTTGCTGCTTCAAACTTAACATTTGGGGCGGGTACAGCATCGAAATTAAGATTCCAGAAAGGTTTTGTTTCGTGGGAACAATCAATAAATGTTACCAACGGCGAAAGCGTTGCAATCCCGATAACGTCGGCCAATGTTCAACCTGTTTTCAACAAAACGCCAATAGGAAAAACAATCTTAAAAGGTAGTCAGACTATTGCGGCACGCTCCACAACGGGCTTAATTTTTACGGTTGTGATTCCTTACACCGATTTTATAAGCATAGGTTTTTCAATACAGGATATTTTGAAAGATAAAAATCTTACAATCGAATTGCAAGGAAACGTTCGGGCGGTTGGTCTTAACGTGCCGTTGAAAGAATCGTATTTTATTGACCTTAAAAATATTTCTTCCTAATGGCAGATTCAACATTTGTTTACGGAGGTGCAACGGGTAGCCTGTTGTATAACCTTCAATTCGATGAAGCGACAAAAAACGCTTTTCAAGTCGCTAAAGCAAAGCAAAGCGGCAAGCAATGGGAAAAAGTTTTAGATTATGTATTTACCTACGGCGACCGTGCGGTAAGTATCCTATCAAAAAACGGCATCATTCCCAACAAAAACATACAGGCAATTTTACAGGCCAATTACGACCAAACTGCTCTCAATGAATTTTTAGCGGCCAATGGTGGAAGCCTAACAGCCGCCCCCGAAAGCCTAAAAGAACGTTCGGCCAATACGCAAATTTTGGGGCTTGATACAAGCACTTGGGTACTAATTGCGGCGGGTGTGTTGCTCGTAATGGTAGCAAAAAAGTAGTAGAAACAATTTTTTAATTTTTATATCTCTCTAAAAAGATGGCTTTAGCAAACAAAAAACTTATTGGTACATGGAACACCGTTCCAGGTTCTGTATTTCAATCTCGCACGTTCGACAACGGTGCAACTTTCTACTTAGTACAAGTAGTTTCTGAATATCCCGATGCGTTCATCGTTCGTGGCCGTGACCTAACTGCAAACAACTTCACGAAGGCAAGCGGTATTACTACCGAAGAAGTAAACGCCCTCGCTGATTCTGACGATGCGGGCTTAACTGCTCCAACTGCTTTCGTAGTTCCTGCAGGCTATGTAAAGAAATTCACGACCGACGGAACACCGTATTACACAAACGCCGATGAGTTGGTAAGTGTAGCGGGTGACACCAACGGCGATGGTGTTGTAGATGCAAACGATGCACGTTCGGCCAACTTGATTACTCAAGTAACCGACTGGGTAAAAGCAAACCCGATTTTGGCGGCCGCTATTGCCGTGGGTGTGTACTTATTCATCTTAAAGCCTATGATGGGCGGTAAGAAGAAAAAAGGCTTGTTGGCTCTATTGTAAGAAAAATTACGGGGTGTAATGCTCTTACACCCCAATTTAATAACCTTTTAAAATTTATACCGCAATGCCAAAATTGAAAATGCCTCGTAAGCCTCGTTTAAATGCTCAACAATCAACTTGGGATAGATTCGAGAAGAAAATGAAGAAATACGTTGCTGATAAAAACGAACGTACACGCCGCAAAGAATTGAAAGAATCTTTGGTCGGTAAAATCAAAATCTAATAAATAAGGGCGTAGAATGGTGCATTGTACGCCCTTAGTTAAATATTGCAATTATGGAAAGAATAACCGCTTGGGCTGAAAATAACGGTGTTACTTGTTATCGAATTTTTGATGTAGGAAACCAAAAGCGTTGCGAACGTGACACCACAAGTGTAAACGATGCAGTTGCCGAAATCGCAAAAGATTACAGCTATTTGCCCGATGGTAAGTATTATATCAAGGGTATGAAAAACCATAAAGACGACCGTGGGGCGGTTCGATACGATTTCCAAATAGGCTCAACACAAACAGGCAGTAATACAATGAATTTAACGGATATACAACGCATCAAAGAAGAAGCAAGGGAAGAAGCCCGAAAAGAGTTTCAGTACGAAATGCTTGATAAAAGAGTAACTGAACTCGAAAGACAAATGAAAGTCTTAATTGAGGTTGTAAAAGACCTTTCAGACGGTGACGGCGATAATGATGCAAAAGCCGAAAATATGCTTACGATGCTATCGAACGCAAAGGAAAATTTCGACGGGGCAAAAGACCTATTGAAAGATTTTAAACTTTAATACTGGCACTATTGCCAAAAAACTATGGAAAAGTACACAAACGAATTAAGAAATTTTGGGGCGATGTTTCTCGCTGGGTTCGGTAATGACATTGAAAAGGCAACCGAAGCAATGGAAAAAACTAACGAACTAATGCAGAAAAACCCCCGTATTATTCCGATGCTCGCAAATGAAGAAAATCAAGCAACAATCAAACAGACGGTTGATTTTATCGAAAGTGGCAAAGGAAACCCCATAAAAGTTTTTCAAGAAATTAAGAAACTGGGGGCTAAACTTAAAATCTAATTTTCATCATGCCACAGTACCTAATTATCGGTTTCGCTATACTGACATTTTTCAAAGAATCTTTGCAAGGTCTTTGGAAAAGTAAAGAGGTAAAATTTGTTGTTGTTGGCCTACTGGCTTACTACTTCTATTCTTCACAAAAGAAAAAAGAAGATACGGCGGCCATTATTTCAACCTTGCCAAACTCCGACGGAGGTCTTTACGCCGAAAGGTTGTATAATGCTTTTCACCCGCTTACAACCGCTTCACTATTCGGCTATTATTTGCCCGATGGTACAGACGAAACGGCCATTAAAACCATAGCGGCCGAAATGGGTAAAAAGAAAAATTATCAGTCGGTTTCTGATGCCTACAAGCTACTACACAAAACCGAACTAAAAGACGACCTAACCGACGAAGGCGTTTTCGACCTGTTTTTTAATACCTATAATGCCAATAATGGCACAACTGGTGGGGTTTCTACTGGTACAGGTGGCACAACTGGCGGCGGCTCAACTGGTACAGGTAGCACACCCGTACAGAACCCAAAAGGCATGAAAAAAGGCGATGTGGTCTATTCGTTTGCGGGGTGGAACTTGCGTTCTACTGATGCACCATACGGCAAAACAAAGTTTAAGACTGGCAAAAACGAACAATGGATTTTATCGAATAATCCGTACCGTGCAACCATTGACGGAACGGCGGGTTGGTGGGTAGTGGTACAGCAACCTAAAAGCCGTTACACCTTTTACCCGTCGTATTATGTAGTTTTTCTTGATGGCTTATACAAAAAGTAATTATGGCACTCGCATACATCGAAAAAGTTAGCACTAATCGGGCTGCTTTTGAGCAAAAAGTAAATCGTATCTCGGCAAACTTGGGTATTGTACCCGATTGGTTAATGACGGTAATGTATGCAGAAAGCGGCCTAAATCATTTGGCCGAAAACCCAAAAAGTACCGCTATTGGCTTAATTCAATTTCTTGATAGTACGCTTAAAAATTTAGGTACAACTCGAAACTATTTGAAAAGCCTTACCAATGTTCAGCAACTTGATTGGGTAGAAAAATACTTCGTTTCTCTCGGCCTAAAGGGAAAAATGAAAAGCGTTTACGATGTGTATTTTGCGGTTTTTAGCCCCAAATACGTTGGCAACCCCGATGGTACAGTAATAGCCACAAGCGGGCAAAATGTGTATAATGCTAATAAAGCACTCGACACCGATAAAGACGGCCGTCTGACGGTCTTAGACGTAAAAACATGGTTCGGAAAGTATATCCGTTCGGGTACACCTACCGAAACACAAAATAATATCATTACACCCGTGGCGGTGGCTACTGGGGCATCAATTCTTTATCTTTTATACCGATGGAGCAAGAACAAGAATACAACGAAACAAACCCTTTCGCTAAGTTAATACTGGTTGCAATGCTTTTGTTTGTGTTGTATGCTTGTTATCAACCAACGGAGGTAAAACCAAAGTCCGTGGCGGTAAAGCCTAAAAGTACAGTTACGCCAACGCTCGACACCACACTCTTGGATAATGCTGATTTTGTTGTTAGGGCTTATCAGACCGTAAGGGAGGGCGGAATTAAGTTTCGTTTTGAAGCAGTAAACAAGCAAAGCGGGGCGGTTCTTTCGGGTGTTTCTTATCAGTACACCAACCTAAATACGGCCGTGCCTATCAACATAAACGGTAATTATTTTGTAGGGCTAAACAACGACGGAGGTACAACCCGTGCAAACGTTACATTGAGCCGAAACGGGGTAACTAAAAGCCGTGAGTTTTGGAGCAATACAGGCAACCACGACGGGCATAGTATTACGTGTGAAGATAACGTAAACAGCCTTACTTCATCATCTTACGCCGTTGGTGTTAATTCAGTAATTACGCTTACTTGGGGTGGTACGTTTGCAAGCGGGCAAACGCTTAATTGGTACGGCGATGAAAACGCTTATACCGAATTGAGCCGAACCGATAAAACGATAACCATTCGGGTTAATCAGTTTCCGTTTTGGATACAGGCACAGCCAACGGCGGTGGCATCTAATAATTATTGTCATGGTTGGACTGGTATTTATTTCTGTTAAATCAAACTTTTATTTTTTATAGATATGGGAATTATTAAAACACTTGCGGTGGTTGGTGGTGGGGCTTACGCTCTTAGCGAACTATCAAAGCAACAAACGGCCAACCGTTCGGCCAATGTAACGGTAAAATCGCAAATTGACCCTTTAGCGGTGAAAGAAGCCATTGCCAAAGACCCAACACTTTTGCAACTCGTAAGGGGTGAAAAAGGGGAAAAGGGTGATACTGGGCAACAGGGGCCTGTTGGCAATGCTAATACTGGTGATGCAACGTTTGTGGGTAGCAGGATTGTACTTCCAAACAACGGGGCTGTTGATTTTAACGGTACTAACAAAAGATTTCGTGCTTATAATGATTCAAATGTATTTGCACTAACAAGTTTTGAAGCAAACGGAACAATTATCGCAGACGTTCTAACTGTTACAAGTGCAGGTGTAGTTTCTAAGATTGGTGGCGGTTCTTTCTCTGCAATTTCAGACGAAAGAGTGAAAAGCTCTATTAGTGATTTCGAGAAAGGTCTTTTAGAAGTTTTAGCTATCGAAACTAAAACTTTTAAGTATAAAAAAGTTAAAGGAACTCAAACCGAGAATTATCCCGATTTTATTTGCAACAAAACACAATACGGGGTTATTGCACAGCAATTAAAGGAGGTATGCCCCGAAATGGTGACACAAGACGAACAGGGTTTTTACTCGGTTGATTTGTCAAACTTGCCGCTTATGCTCGTAAATGCAGTAAAAGAACTCAACGCAAAGTTAGAGACTGTTACGGCTAATTACGAAGCACTACTTCAAAGAATTGAAGCACTTGAAACCCCGCCCGCAACGGCTTAAAATACTATTACAACTAAGCCCGTAACCAATCGGGCTTTATTTTACCACTATGGCACGACTAAACAAATTATCGGACTATCAACAAAAGAAAATCATTGAAAGCCTTATTTTCGATGGTGCAACGTATGAAGATATTGAAAGCGATTTTGGCGTAAAACCCGCCGAAATAGCCGATTTAATCAATTCAACCGCCGTACAGCCTTACAATGCAAAGTACGCCCCAAAAAACGATAACGACGAAGAAACACACCGTAAGACGGTTTTCGGGTGGATAAAAACGCCTATAATCATATCGGTTGTTTGTTATGCTTTGGTTGTTCTGCTACAAAGTTTCTTGGGTGGTTTTGAATCCCAAATTGTTACTGATTCGGTAGCCTACATTACCAAACCGCTTGCTAAAATTGTAAATCTTGGTTTGGCGGCTGGCTTTATCGTGATGGCCTTACATATCTTTTTTCCTATCCTTTCGGTTTTCATAAACGACAAAGTAAATACCGTTTACTTGAAAGATGAATTTATCAAAGCAAAGCCCGAAGGTAAACTGTTTTTCCTTGCAAGTATTGTGTTGGCTCTTTGCCTGTTGGTTGGTTTGGTTTTCTCGGCCAATGCTCAAACACCCGCCCGTGAGTGCGTTATTAATACAGCCTATAAGGAGGTCGGAGTTTTAGAAAAAGGCCACAACAAAGGCGTAAGAATAGACCAATACCGTTCGGTATCGCTCGGCAAGAAAGTAAGCGGATATACAGACCCGTGGTGCGGGTATTTTGTAAGCTATGTATTTAAGACGTGCCAAATTCCGCACAGCGTTAAGTTTTCGCCCCGTGCAAGAGATTGGTTTCAAGACCCAAAAAAGGTGGTTTGGCGTAGAAACTTTCAGTATGGAGTTGTAACCCGTAAACCCCAAAAAGGTGACGTTATCGGGTATATGTTTCGGGCGGGAACAATCGGGCATATAGAAATCTTGTACGAGTGGCACGAAAACTATTTTTTGAGCGTAGGCGGCAATACAAGTAATTCAAACACTGTTTATCGTGACAGCAATGTAGCCGACGGCGTAAGGCTCAAAAAACGTGATATTTCGACGGCCTATGTGATAGCTAACCATATAGACTAACGATGCAATTTTACCCCAACAAAAGCCCCCGAAGATACCTAAACATAATTTTAGTAATTTCTTGCTTAGGTTTTATGGCCAATAACATTTGGCGGGCTTGTAATGATAGCACGGCACGGGTAGCCGAAAAGATACCCGATTCACTAATCAAAACCGTTTCTAAACATGAAAAGAATAATCTTATTTATGCTTGTGTTATTTGGACTGACAGCACAGGCACAATCCGAAATTTTACCATCGGGCAAAAGCCCGATTCAAAGTAGCGTTGTAGTATCTGACAGCGTGAAAGTAGCCCCAACAACCCCGAAAAAGCACCCAAAGCGAAAACGTGCAAAAACACCTTGCAAATGTAAACTGGAGAAGGTTTTGCCAATCGTGGCGGGTGCAACTATTACCGTGATTACGGCAATATCAAAGATTAAATAGGTTCGTATTTGTTTAGGCTTAGTGCCTGTTTTTCTTTTCCATAGATGCCAAAAAAGCCCTTCGTTTGACGGGCTTTTTTGTTTTGGTATAGATGTTTGTGAGCTCAGGAGAATGACAGGCGACAAGAAACGTTTCTAATCGAGTACGTTTGAATACAGGACTCAAACAACGCAGCTTTGAAACGTTTCGTTACCAGGTGCATTGATTACTGAACGCAAACGTTTTGTAAATGCACGGTTACGGCAAGCACCCGAAAAATACTTTTTGTTTCCGTACGGTATTCGTCCACACCCACACAAACACAGTTTAGAGTTGAATATAGTTTTAGGGTTTTGTTTTGTAGTTGCTTTCACAATTAAGTCGGCTATTGTATGAGATACGCCTAAATGCACTCCGTTTCCAACTGCCCTATATTTAGCTGAGAGTGTAAAACTTTCAAGTTCTGGCGGTATATCAAAGCCTTGAAGTTTGCAAAATTCATCAAAACCCCTTCGTTTGTTTCCGCCCTGGCTCGCAGTAAGGCAGCTCTCAAACGGCAAAGTATTTTTAACGGGTTCGGGCAATTCTAAAATCAAACCTTTCTTACTGCCAAACTGAAAACAACGGGGTCGGCTTTGCTGATAACCTAAGTCACGGGGAGAAAGGTTGAAACGTTGCACATAATAGCCTTCTAAATGCACATCGGGAACACGAAGAACATTTTCAAGAAGAAACCAATCGGGTTGCGATTCTTCTACAATTCGCTCGAAGTGTGCTTTCATTCTATCAGAATAGTTTGATGGGTTTCTATTCAATCCACTATAATCTACACAAGGGCTACCCCCTATTATTCCTTCAAAAGCCCCGTTTTGTCCTGTAAAGTCTGAAATATCATTTCCAAGTATTCGTTCTGGTCCTGATACTACACAATAACCTTTTCTAACAAATCCGCTATCAAGCATTCCGATTCCTTGAAATAGGCTTAGTATTATATTTTTCATATTAAGTTTAGTTATTAAGTGAATAATTTCCGTCTGATTCAACGATTATTTGCATTTCTAAAGCCTTATCTAATTTTCTTTTAGCTTGCTTTTTCTGCGATTCTATTTGAGCGGTTTTGTTGATTGATAGGTCATAATTTAAAATACCTGTCATTACTTCGGGCTTTTTAAGATAAGTGTTCACGGCAAATATTTGTTGAAACAATGCTTGTATTTCGGCCTGTTTTGTTTCTTCGCTTTTTTCCTGCAATGCCCTAATTTGCAATTCATCAAGACGAGAAAACCCGCCCAAATCATCATCCCATTTAAAAAGAATATCGTCAAAATCTCTACCCTTTCTAATCATTTTACAGGTAATCTTGTGTATTCCGCTTTTTCTATCTTTACTTACAGACACAGCACCTACGCACTTTCTTTCTATTTCTTGTCCTATATGCCCTCTCGCTCCATTGGCGTCTTTGCCTTCGTGAATTGTAAGAATTATTGATGTACCGTTAGCAAGTTGTTTCATAATTGCGTCGATAATCTTTTTACTTTCTTCTTCATTGTTTACCGAATCAATAAAGTCGGTGATTCCGTCTATAACTATTAAAGATGCTTTAGGGCATTTTTTAAAGCAATCAACCAAAGACTTAGAACGTTCTTTCATATCAAGACTTCTAATATTTGCAAAAAGTAGGTTTGTTGGTTGTATTTCTTTTTCATATCCCGCAATGTCACATACTTTAAATATAAATTCTTGTGTCTGTGACTCGCTTTGCTCGGTGTCAATAAATATCACTTCGTTTTCGGCGAATATACTTCTAATGCCTAATGTTTTGCTTGTGTCAACTTCTTTCATTAAAGCCGTAGCAAGGGCAAAAACTAAAACATTTGACTTACCCGCCTTTTTTTGTCCCGAAACCATCATAATTTCACCCTTAGTACAGACCCATGTACCATCTATCAAAACGCTTGGTTGAGTAGGAGGAAGTTTGGTTTTTTTTGTAATAAGGCATTTCTCGAAATAATTTATTTCTTCAATTTCGGTGGTTTCGTTATCAGTTAGTACAGAACTTATGAGTTTAGTTTTGGTCATTTTCAAGATGGTTGAGAATTGTACTAATACGTTGTTTTTCAGATTCGGGGGCGGTCTTTAAATCTTGTCTATAATGGTCTATCAGAATAGTTTTTATAAGTATATTAGTACCTTTGATAGATAAATTTCTATATTCAATTAACCGTTCGGCCGTTGATTCGCTTAGAACTTGATAAGCATTTTCGGCGATTCTATTTGAATAAACTTCAATTAAAAGACCCCTTATTAAATCGTCTCTAATTTCGATTTCTTGCGGTGGTGGCGGTGGTTGTGTTTGTTCAAACTTTAAAGCCTCATTTTCTTGTATTAGTTGTTTGACTAAAATCAAAAATTCGGTTTCTTTCTGAATTGTTTTAGCCGACCACCTTTGTTCTAATTCCGCTCGCTGAACTTGATGAATCTTTTCATAAAGAAGTTTTTTTAGTTCAGTCATAATCAAGTACAGATTTTATTTCCCTTAGTTCCTGTTTATGTTGCTGACGGGCTTTAATAATCTTTTCATTGAGCAATAGGCGGGCTTTTTTGACGGCTAAAAGTGGCTTATCGTTTATTCGTTCCCTTTCTTCAATTAGATTCTTTCTTGTTTCTTCAAGTTCAATTATTCGGTCGTCTTTGATGCGAATAATTTCTTTAAGGTGTTGTATAATTTCTCTATCAGTATTCATTTTATTATCTTTTTGATTTATGATAAAATTGCACTTGCTTTTCTTTCAAGGTGTGTACCTAAACGACCAAAAGGTTTTGAGGGCTGAATATGTACGACTATTGCTTTGTCAGTAATTTTATTTTTTAAGTCGTTAATTTTCGTAATTACTTCTAATTCGTCATTAACATTATTTATAGATTCCTCGTAGTTATACAAACCAACAACAGGTATTTTAACATTTGATTTTAGGTAATTTGCAAATGTTTCTTCTGAATCAAAGCACATTCTTAGCACAGTTATTTCACCTAATTCGTAAAGATTATTTGTTCTTGTAAATAAGATATTTTTCATTGTATTATCGTTTTGAGTTTTGAATTTACACGGGCTACATTCAACGCCCGACCGCAAAAGGTGGCAATTATGCCCGCAAGTGTTCTCGCACATGGTTTTCATCGAGTTTTAAAATGATAAGCATCAAAATAATTGCGGGTATTAATGCTATTATTCCAAGTATTCTAATTATCGTTTTCATACAATTCATTGATTAAGGTTTGAAGGTTTGCGGTATCGGTTCTGATATGCGAAAGCCAAAGGTTTGAGTTAAATTTACTATCTACTACCATAAGCCCGTTTTGCATCATTTTAAGGTCTGTTATCAGTTCGTTTATTTTCTGAATAGCCTTAAATTTTAGTTTTTCTTTCTCGCTCATGGCTCTATCGTTAGTTGAAGGTTGGTAGAAAAAGGAGGTACATTTTTGTACTTAGATTTCAAAGGTTGTAAGATTTCTTTTTCATCAACCTTGCAAACGTGGCAGAAAAGAAGAACATCGTCAATCGTGGGATTTTTCAGACGGTTGTAAAATTGTTTTCTCGAAAGGTTGTTTTGTTCTTCCCAAACCTTTCTAAAGTACTCGGAACTTAGTGGACTTACCGAATAATAAACTTTTTGTAAAATACTTTGTGTTTCTTTGCTCATAGTGTAATAATTTTACATTGATTTGTATTAATATTTCTCTATTGTGTAGTAATACTACACTGCAAATGTATAGATATATCTACACTAAATGCAAGATATTTCTATATTATTTTATAGATATTTCTTTACGTGGATTCTCGATTCCACACAAACAACTGTAAATCAATGGATTACAAAATATTTGCAGATTTATGGGAGGCCTTAAAATTAAGCCCTCAAAACATGAAAGATGCTTATGCACACTTAGAAATGAGTAGCACAGGTTTTAAACAATCATTTGACCGTCAAACACTAACTTTAAAAAACTACATTAAACTATGCGAATTTTTAGGGGTAAAACCATCGTTTTTTTTTGAAACCCAAACCGCCAACATTTTAAACGATTCAAATATCCAATACGCTACTGGTAAGCAGATTAAGCAGACTATCGGGTCGGGTTCGGAGGTAGAACAACTGAAAAAAGAAATCGAAGCCTTAAAGCGTGAAAACTCTTTAAAAGATGAGATTATAAGTCTTTTAAAATCAAAATCTTAGAAACAAAAAAGGGAGGTATCAGTCGGATACATCCCTTTTTTTTTATATACATACGTAAACTATTAACTATCAATAATTTATGAAGAAGAAGGCCGCCGTCCTGTTCCCGCTACTAAATGAGACTTTTCATCAGTTAGATGATTGGTCTCATTTTTTTTATATTCATAAGTGCTTGATATATAGTTACTTACAAGTAAAAGAGAGTTAACTTCTTTGGTTAGATAAGTGTGGTTTTCCTTATCAAAAAATACACCAGAAGGAAATAGGGTATTTTGTAGTGCTTGTTTTCCCTCTAATGTGCTCGAAACCCATATTTTTCCCATATTTTGAAGGCTTTCTAACGATTTATCAATTAAACCATCTTGGTTAGATAATTTCGGATTTGTGTTTTTCAAATCAGCCTTCAGTCCTAATAAATCCTCTTCAATTGCGTTCACAGTTAAATTATGCACCTTTTCCGAAATTCTTTTTCTTCCATATTCAATGTGTAAATTATTCAATTCCTTTTCAAGGCTTTTTATTTTATCTTTAAGATTCCTTTCTTTACTTATTTCAATTTTATTGAGTGTTGTATAAATCTTTTCCATTTGTGTTTTTATCAGAACAGAAAATGATTGATTAATCTTATATTTGTCTAACAACTCCATAAAAAGGTCTTCAGCACCTTTATTTTTCGATTTGGGTCTTGTAATAGCATTGAGACTAACACCTCTACAATGATTGCATTTATAGTAAAAAAGCCTTTTCTTTTTGTTTTCATAGCTTGTTAGTTTATTTTCACATTGATGACATTTTAGAAAGGCATTTAAGGGTTTAAATTCATCAACTTTACAATGTTTATAACCACTCGTATTTTTTTCAAGAATTTTTTTTAATTTCAGAAAATCGCTTGTTGATATTATTGCTTCCCAATTTCCTTTAATAGCCTCTTCATTTTCAAGTAAAGAGTTTGTTGAAACCCCACAATAAAAAGGGTTTCGCCACATTCTACTTATTGTTTGTTTTGAAATATTTAGTCCTTCGGTTCGTAATTTTTTTAGAATCATAGCATCTGAATAATTACCTGATAATTTCCATTTGAAGGCTTCTTGCAATATTTTTCCATCAGGATTAATCTCAATTCTTTGTTGTTTCGCATAATGATGTTCTTCGGTGGCTCTGGGGCCATAAAGAGTATAGCCACGTGGGACTTTACCCAACCATTTACCTTCCAATATAAATGCCTTCAACCCAGGAAGAACTCTCTCTTGTTTTGTTACATTTTCTTTTTTACTTTGAAGCAAAGCATCTAAAATTGTAAGATACCCTCTATCAGATGTTGAGTCTGTACCCGATTTTGCCTCTATCAAATGAATAGTTTTATTTTTTACCAAATCCTCTAAAATTTCAATGGCCTTTCCTCCACTACGAGAAAATCTATCTATTGCAAAAACTACAATTCCAAAAATATCATTACTGGGTTTTCTAACAAAGTCGAGCATTTTGTTAAACTCCCTTCTGTTTTTGTCATTTTTAGCACTTTCATGTGTATTCCCAAATTCTTTGACAATTACAAATCCTTTCTTTTGGCAAAAGTCTCTGATTGTTCTATCTTGGGTGGATAGGCTAAAATTATCCACTTGTCCAACGCTTGAAATTCGTGTATAAATAACAACCTTATTAGATTGTTTTACAGATTTTTCTTTACTTTTTATTAGGCTATTAAAAGCTGATAAGTCACTATTTTTGTTCATTCTAAATTTATTTTAATTGTTGTTGTTATTATAGAGCATTTTAGCAAAATCTACTAAAATTTCTTTGAGACCCTCTATCTCTTCATCATTTATTTTGGGGTAAATATTTCTTATTTCTGCATCTGTTAATTTAAACTTCTCCATTTCTGAAAAATCTTGTACTGAATTTTTTTTGTGAATTAATTCTTTAAAATCAATGCTTCTTTTAACCATACTGTTTTATTTATTTTTAAATACATTTTTTATACAAATCATTTCAATATCTGTGATTGTTTTGCAAAGGTATGCTAAAGAAAAGGCTCAAGTCAATAGGTAAAGTACAATGAAATATTATAAATATTATAAATTTATAATGTAAATAAGCCCTTTTTGATGGGAAATTACGAGAGAATTTGCTTTAAGTGATTGATTATAAGCTATTTAAAAAAACATATAAATTTAAAACAAATTAACGTCTACTAAAACAGGTGATTTCAAGGTCTACTACCTCTTCTTTTTTGTTAAAAATTAACAATTTCTTAACATTGGATGATTAGGGATTGTATTGAAAAGATGAACAATACTTTTTCAGTATAAATTGGTGCATTTGAGAGGTATTTTACTGAATAAGCCTAATTATTTTAATTTTTCTGAGAAAAATTTATTTCAAAAAATTATTTATTTTATCTATTTCTCATATTTATAATTACACATCCTCTTGACATTGCAAAAACTTTAGTTTATAATTTTTTAAATGACTCTTGATTCCCCGCTTTACGCATAAAAAGTGTCATAAAAATTATATTAATAAATTGATAAAAAGGATAAAAACAATAACCACTCCTAATAAAGTAGGAAGACCTCAAAAATATAAATCAGAAGAGGAAAGAAAAGATGCAAAAAGAGTTCAAGATAGAGTAAACCAGCGAGAATGTAGAAGAAGAAAGAAGATAAAAAAACTTAAAAATGAGATTGAAAGAATTGTTAATACTAATAAAAGTATTCACAGAACAATATCTAAAAAAGATAATATGGAATATAGAAAATCATTACTCTCTTTTTTTGGCAAATTTGAATATAACACACTATTTACGGGAACGTTAGAGCCAACTATGAGACAAAAAAATAAAATAAAAGAAGTAAAAAGTGATGATAGTTATCAAATACAACGTCATGAATACGTATCTGAAATTAAGGTTTCACAAAAAATGGAGATGAATTTATTTATTAAAAAAACCAAAGAATATATTGATACATTAGCTAATATGAAACTTTTTGAACGTTGCTTTGGTGTTTTTGAATTAGGAAAAAACAATCGAATTCATGTTCATATTGTATTTAAAAAAACTGAACATATTCGTAATTTTAGTAAACTTCTGAAAAACCATTGGAAAATAGGTATATCACACACAACCAACAAAAAGAAAAATGAAAAAGATGCAAAAGTTGAATATTGTTTAAAAGAATTAAAGGCTCTATCATCTAAAAAAAGAGATATGCTTATGGTGGATAGCTGGTTTTTCGAGGGAAATTTTAAAAGTATAAACAACTGATAAAAGAGAAATATTTATCTCATAAGATTCACAATTATTTTCAGTCCAAACTAATGGGTATAAACTGTTGGTTTGGATTTTCTATATTTACATGGTAAAATGTATCAAACAAACGTATTTTCTCTATCTCAATATTATTGATTAATAATAGCAACAACAAACATAATTAAAACAGCTATTTATGCCAACAAAAACACGCTCTATTGAGTTAAAAAGGTTGATTGTGTAAAGTAATAGTCAAACTAATAAAAGTGTCTTAAATCAAGTAAAATACCCCCCCCTCACTATGTATCCCCCTTAATCAGAGGGAGGGGGGGATGTTGAAATAACCCACTACGATATTCCATTTAAAATTTCCCCCGAGTTTTCTAATAGTTTTACTCACCTAATTTTATGTAAACTCGATATTTGACTATTAAGTCAATTTTAAAAATTTCCAGTTTTTTTAGAGATTTTATGTCTTTTTATCTCCAAAAACATCGTCCCTAATGAGAAATCTTTACGATAGTTAGTAAAAATAATACTTACTCATAACTTTTTTTATTTTATGGATATTTATAGATATGGAATTATTAAATAACGAACAATTACCGCTTTGGTCATATATTTTAAATGAAAGTCAATCCTATAACCAAAATCTAATTAATCAAATAGTTAATAAATTTGACACACAAAGTCCTTGGTCTAATGACATATTCTTTTATAAATTAGTTATAAAAAAAACACCTTCTCGTACCGACTATCATAACTTTTCTTTCGATAATTTTAAAGAAATTTCACGTAAATTGATAAATGGGTTAACTTCTATTGGTAGGGTTACAAATAGAGATTTTTGGAAGAAATATTTTATCGGTGGAGTAAAAGCCATCTCTATTTATCAAGAAAATATGGAAAACTACCCTACTTTTTCCCTCAATTATTTAATTTATAGTAAATATGATAATTTGGATGTTCAAATTAAAAATGTTCTGATAGCAAGAATCAAGATGATAGACCCTACATTAAATATTTCATTTGAATATTTAGGGAACTATGAAAAAGCACAAATTTTAGACCATTTAGAGGTATCTACAAATGTTGTTTATAATTCTATATGTATTTCAAAACTTGGTGAAGTCAATTTAAAAAAAATATTAAACAACAATTTTCAAAGACCTTGCTTTTTAGGTGAATTATATAAAAATCATTAAAATTTTTAGGATAAACCCTACTCTTTAATACAGCGGATAGAAGAACCATATGATTGTAGTATTTGAGAACTTCTACCTGACTCTGCATTCGCATACGATAATTCTAAAAAATATAACCCTCCAGCAAATGAGGTAGATTTAGTCCAAAATCGACCAACTGCAAAAGCAAATTCAAAGTTACTTTCATTCCAATTACCATTTTTACCTACTCTAAGACCACCAGGGAGAGCTGTAAAACCTGATTCATTTGTAGCACCCCCATTTGGAGAATTCCATAAACTGTATATTCCATTAGCTTCTTTTAACTTACCTCCTGAAAGGCTTGCACCCCCTAAATACTCAACTAATTTGTTAAAATCAGAATCATCAGGCACTTTCCAGCCATTTGGACAAACACCTCTTGCGTCTTTAGCAACATATCCATTATATAATAAGCCTATCTTAAAGGCATTAGAAGCATCTGGATTATTATTATACCTACACCATGCGGCTGTAGTTGTATTTGCCCATGTCGTATTATCAGTTACATTCGGAATGGCTTCTCCATTTTTAAAACGTGTCACATTTAAGTTCTCCTTCATCCATAATTGGCTTCCTATGGTTATTGTATTGTATATATTACCATCTATATCTGTTACAGTGTTTGGGGCAATATCTGATAAGGTAATCGTCTTGCTTACAGTATTTGAACCTAATCCGTTTCTAACTTCTAATTGCACTGTGTATGTGCCATAATTCGTATAGCCAGATGTTGGATTCGATAGTATAGAGCTTTGCCCATTGCCAAAATTCCATAAATAACTCAAAGCATTTTGACTTGTATTAGTAAAAGTTACTTCTTTACCTGAAATCGTATAAGTAAAATCAGCAATAGGGGTCAAGTTCTGAGAAACACTAACAACTTGAGAAAAAGCACTTTCTCCAAAATTATTGGTTACTTTTAGTAAAACAGTATAATTTCCAGCTGTTGCATAAGTTAATGAGGGATTTGCTTGTGTTGAAGTTTGTCCATTACCAAAATCCCACAAATATGAAATTCCCTTTTGACTATTGTTAGAAAAGTTAACTTGTAAAGCTGAAGTGTTAAATGTATATGATGCTGTGGGCTTTTGGTTTGGCTCACACATATTAAACCAATAAGAGCCGTTGAATACCTCTAAACAATTAGTGGTTGTGTTGAAGATTGTGTAACCTTTAGAAGGATTAAGAATCGCATCCCTTTCTAAGGTAGATAAACCAGAGATTTTTAATCCATTTTTTGCACCACTTATTTGTATATTTTGAGAATCTCCACCAGGTGTAATTAATGTTGATTGAGAATATACTGAAGATGTAAAAAGTGCAATTAAAACTGTTAGGAAGAAGAAGCTATTTTTCATGGTGCGGTTTGACGTAAAAGATGTAGTAACATATTTATGGTGTGAATTTAAAAAAAAATATTGGCTAAATAAAAAAAAATACAATATACAACCGTAAGTTGTTAAATACAATTATTGGTTGTAGATTTGCTAAAAAAAACATATATATATGGAATTAAGTATTGCTGAAAATATACGCCTTATTAGAGAGGCGAAAGGTTTAAAACAAGAATATGTCGCTCAACAGTTGAATGTAACCCAACAGGCATATTCTAAAATGGAAAAGAACCCCAATATAATGACTTTACAGAGGTTGAAAGATTTGAGTAAAATTTTGCAAGTCAATCTTGTTACATTGTTAGGAGAAGATAATGTTTATATTCAACAGAATTATAATCAGGCGGGTGGTAAAGCGGCAACTCAAATGGTTATTAACTCTGAAATAAGTAGTGAAAAAGAGCTTTATGAAAGATTAATTGAAGGATTGAAAGATGAAATTAGCTTTTTGAGAAGTAAAGTCCAGTTTTAATGTTGTATTTTAAATCAAGAATAAAAAGGAAACAAAATAATTGACTTTAGTTGCTCAAAAATTAGGTTTTTTAAGTAAAATGATGTAATTTTATTGTGTGAATTAAAAGACACTAATAAAATGAAAATAAAATATAATCGAGTATCAACAACACAGCAAACAGGGGACAGATTTTCAGTTGATATAGAAAAATATGACCTTACGCTTTTTGATAAAGTTTCAGGCTCTGTTCCATTTAAAGAGCGACCAAAAGGCAAAGAATTAGTCAAATTAATTGAAGAGAGCAATGTTAATATTGACCTATATGTTGAGGAATTTAGTCGTTTAGGGAGAAACACAGGCGATGTTATACAAACTTTAGAATGGTTAGATGAAAAGGGTGTGAATGTCAATATCAGAAATATTGGTCTTCAATCACGACCAAATGGAGAGAGAAATCCAATTTGGAAAATGATTAGTTCTGTAATGTCCTCACTTTATGAAATGGAGTTAGATAATATCAAAGAACGTACAACAGTTGGAAGACAAGTTTATGTGCAAAAGGGTGGTATTCTTGGAAGACCAACACTTTCAGTAGAAACAGAAACAGATTTTTTGAAGAAAGAAAATGTTCAACAAATTATTAAAAACCTAAAAAAGGGATTTACGATTCGAGAAATATGTAAAATTGTTGATTGTTCTAATAAAACAGTTATTAAGGCTAAAAAAATAGCTATTAAGCACGGTATCCTATCTGTTTAATCTCCTTTCACTATTTCAAAATGTCAAAAAATGAGTAGCATGAGCCATTTAACCCTATATTAGGGTTAAAATTGACACTTTTCTGACTTTATAATATATATTTGGTAAAAGATTTTAATTATTAAATCTTAAAAACTTATATAGTAAAACACTACCTCTTATTTTTTTAAATAAACAACAAATGAATAGAATATTTTTGATTGCTTTATTTTTATTGAATAGCATTTTGGTTGTTGCACAAATTCCAGAAATACCTAAGCCTGAGATACCTAAGTTTAATCCAGTAGTTGTGAAAACATTTGGTGGAGCTCCAGCACGAGAAAAGCCAATACTTTTAAGCAATATTAAATATTGGATAAAGCCAAATGTTGAAATAAAAGCACTCGAAATTACAGATGAATTTATAAAGGTGGAACATTTGAATGATATCGTTTACGTAGTTAAAGACAATTTTAAAGACGTAAAAGAAGTGAATAATCAATTAATAGCCATTATAAAGGCTGAAAAAGACCTAAAAGATTATAATGAGTACTTTAAAAAATATAAAGACTCATTACTAATGGCTGATTTAGATAAAATAGTAATTGAATCAGAGGTACAAAGAAATAATCAATTAAAAGCATTAATAAAAAAATATAAATCATTAAATAGCCCTTTAGCAATGTCAGAAGCATATGTAAGTTTTAATTCTATTGGAATACCTGAAGCTAATTTATCAGTATATAATATAACTGATAAAGAAATTGATGCCTTTGAAATAACTATTTTATGCTACGATAATTATAATAGACCTGTAAATCATTATTTATCCAGAGTCAATAGTTTTAAAGGCCTTTCACAAGATACGATTCAGTCTGGAGAGGAATCTTCAGGAACTTGGACTCTTTATGGGCATGAAAATACTACCAAAATCAAAATTTTACTAAAATCTGTTCATTATAAACTATATGGTGTATGGTATCCAAAAAATATTATTCAAATTAATTAATCAAATACACATCCGATTACTCGAATAAATCTGTTTTTAAAGTTAAAAAAGTAGCGATTAAACAGGGGATTTTATTCTAATGCTACAATCATTTCATAAAATGAACTTAAATCATTTAATAAATTGTTAGATAATTGTCTTATATAATCTACTAAGGAAGACTTCATAGGTCTTCCTTTTTTTATGTTTTATTCATAGCAAATCTACTTTTTCTTCCCCAATTTTGGGGTAAAAAATACCGATTATATGTTTGAAGCGTTACAGAATGAATTTGAAGGAGAATTTTACTTCAAAAACACTACTACCGATAAAGCCCTAAAAAAAGTCTATTCCACCGATGCCTCGGTTTATCAAGAAGAACCACTGGCTGTGGCGATTCCGAAGACTGTAAAGGATATAAAAAAACTAATAAACTTTGCCAATAATACCGCCGAAGGGCTCACACTCATTCCTCGTGCTGCGGGTACTTCTTTGGCTGGTCAGGTGGTTGGAAAAGGGCTTGTGGTTGATATTTCAAAGCATTTTATAAACATCATCGAAGTCAATCAAGCTGAGAAATGGGTACGTGTGCAGCCAGGTGTCATTCGTGACGACCTCAATGCTTATCTGAAACCCTACGGCCTTATGTTTGGCCCCGAAACCTCGACATCGAGCCGAGCCATGATTGGTGGTATGATTGGCAATAATTCGTGCGGACTTCATTCAATCATTTGGGGAGCAACTCGTGATAATCTTTTGGAGGTAAAAGCTTTATTATCAGATGGAAGTGAGGTGATTTTCGGTGATTTAAGTTCAGAAGAAATTATTCAAAAGGCTGCTTTACCTACACTCGAAGGAAAAATCTATAAAAATCTTCAAGACTTACTTAATAAACCCGAAAACCAAGCATCTATCCAAACGGGGTTTCCGAAAGCAAATGTTAAACGTCGAAATACGGGCTATGCGTTAGATGCACTGCTTGATGTTGAACAGTTGAATTTAGCCAAACTCATTGCTGGCTCAGAAGGTACGCTTTGCTTTGTTACCGAAGCAAAACTGAAACTTTTTGACCTCCCACCGAAAGAAGTAGGCATGGTGGCCGTGCATACACACACGCTCAACGAATCGCTTTTGGCCAATCTCGTGGCTCTGGAACATAATTGTGCTGCTTCTGAATTGGTAGATGATTTTATCTTAGAATTTACTAAAACCAATATAGAGCAATCAAAAAATAGATTTTTCATTGAAGGTGAGCCAAAAGCTATCTTGATGGTTGAGTTTTTTGATGAAACAAGCGAAGGCTTCTTTCAAAAGGCAGAAAATCTGATAGCAGCTCTCAAAGAAAAAGGTCTGGGGTATGCTTATCCAATCTTGTTGGGCGATGATGCCAAAAAGGCTTGGGATGTGCGAAAAGGTGGTTTGGGGCTGCTCCGAAACCTTGCAGGAGATACGCAATGTGTAAATTTAATTGAAGATTGTGCCGTTGACCCACAAGATTTGCCTGCCTATATCGAAGATTTGGAGGTTTTGCTAAAAAAACTCAATGTGCAATATTCAATGTATGCCCATGCAGGGGCGGGTGAGTTGCACGTCGAGCCGATGGTGAATCTGAAAACTTCGGAAGGGCGACAACTTTTCCGAACAATTTTAGCCGAAACAGCAGTTTTAGTGAAAAAATATGGCGGTTCGCTTTCGGGCGAGCATGGTGATGGGCGTTTGCGTGGCGAATTTATTCCGTTTATGATGGGTGAAAAAAACTTCGCCCTTTTCAGAGAAGTAAAGCAAATTTTTGACGAAAAAGGTATTTTTAATCAAGGGAAAATCATTGATTCTCCGCCAATGAATGAGTTTTTGCGTTATGAAGCCGACCAACCAACGCCAAAACATCAAACCATTTTTGATTTCTCGAAACAAGAAAGTATTCTACGCCTTGCCGAAAAATGTAGCGGTTCAGGCGATTGCCGAAAAACCGAAATTACTGGCGGAACCATGTGTCCGAGTTATATGGCTACTCGCAGCGAAAAGGATACAACTCGTGCCAGAGCCAATGTTTTGAGGCAATATTATACCAACGAAAAGGCCATTACACAAGAAAGTGTAAAAGAGGTGCTTGATTTGTGTCTTTCTTGTAAAGGCTGTAAATCAGAATGTCCATCGAGTGTGGATGTGGGAAAGATGAAAGCCGAGTTTTTACAGAAAACGTATGATACTAAGGGCGTGCCGTTCCGCTCGAAATTGATAGGTACGTTTACCAAACAAATGAAATTGGCCTCGATTGCTCCGTGGGCGTATAATTTTATCTTCAAAACCGAAGCTACGCGACGTATCGCCAATCGAATTGTAGGTTTTCACCCCGACCGAACCATGCCGCTCTTGCATAGCACGACTTTGAAAGGATGGTTTGCCAAACAAGCTTCTCCGAAAAAAGATAAAAAGGTCTATCTCTTCTGCGACGAATTTACTGATTATAATGATGTAGAAGTGGGAAAAAAAGCCATTTTGCTGCTGCAAAAGCTTGGTTATGAGGTGGTTATCCCGAATCATGTAGAAAGTGGACGCACGTATCTTTCAAAAGGAATGGTGCGAGAAGCCCAGAGAATTGCTATTCAAAATGTAGAATTATTGAAAGGAATTGTTTCTGAGGAAACCCCAATTGTCGGACTCGAACCATCAGCAATTTTGACTTTGAGAGATGAATATTTAGAGCTTGTACCACAAGATTTGAGAGATTCTGCTGAAAAAATCGCTAAAAATACCTTTCAATTTGATGAATGGTTTGCTCGTGAAATCGACCGAGGAAATATCAAAAAAGAAGCATTTTCGAGCGAAAAACGTTTGATAAAACTGCATGGACATTGCCACCAAAAGGCACTGTCGTCGCTTACGCCTACTAAGAAAAGTTTGTCTTTGCCAGCAAATTATGAGGTTCATCTCATTCCGTCGGGTTGCTGCGGAATGGCAGGTTCATTTGGTTATGAAGCCGAGCACTATGAAGTATCAATGAAAGTAGGGGAATTGGTACTTTTTCCAACGGTAAGAAAACAAGCAGAAGAAGTACTTATTGCTGCACCCGGCACAAGCTGCCGTCATCAGATTAAAGATGGTACGGGTAGAGTTGCTCAACACCCAGCCGAAATTTTGTATGATGCATTAAAGTAATGTATAATGAAAAATGGATAATTGATAATGTTGATTAAAACCTTCATTATCAATTATCCATCTTCAATTATTCATTAAAAATTACGCTCTCATCAACTTCACCAAATCCTTATCGTTTACTTCTTTGATTTGGTCGGCTAAGTCAAGGAAACGCTTATAGGTATCGTCCAGAACTGGTTTTTCAAGCTTGAAGCCGAGCATTTCGAGGCGGTGTTTCAAGGCGTGGCGACCACTACGAGCGGTCAATACGATTGAAGATTTCGGCACACCAACTTCTTGTGGGCTAATAATCTCGTAAGTATCCGTATGTTTCAAGAAACCATCTTGGTGAATACCCGACGAGTGTGCAAAGGCGTTGCGTCCAACGATAGCCTTATTGGCTTGAACAGGCATACGCATCGTTTGCGAAACCAAATTACTCATCGGAAATAGCATTTCGCTATTGATATTGGTGTGGTATCCCATTGATTTATGAACTTTCAAAATCATGGCTACTTCTTCCAACGAAGTATTTCCAGCTCTTTCACCGATACCATTGATAGTTACCTCTACTTGGCGTGCTCCCGCTCTGATTCCAGCAATGGTATTGGCAGTTGCCATACCCAAATCATTGTGGTTGTGCATCGAGAGAATCGCTTTGTCAACGTTTGGTACATTATTCATCAAATAATTGATGCGGTCGTACATATCGTTTGGCAGAACATAGCCCGTTGTATCAGGTAAGTTCACTACGGTAGCTCCTGCTTTGATAACACTTTCAGTCAACTTCGCCAAAAATTCCAAATCAGCACGGCCAGCATCTTCGGCATAAAACTCCACATCATCCACAAGGTTTCGAGCGTGTTTTACGGCATCAATCGCTTGCTCAATGATTGCTTCACGGCTGCTATTAAATTTATGTTTGATGTGAATATCAGATGCACCGATTCCTGTATGAATACGTGGACGCTTCGCAAATTTCAGAGCTTCGCCAGCGGAATCAATATCACCTTTTACGGCACGTGATAATGCACAAACTGTTGGCTCGGTAACGGCTTTAGAAACCTCTACAACCGAACGAAAATCGCCAGGACTCGACACTGGAAATCCTGCTTCGATGATATCAACACCCAGCTTTTCGAGTTCTTTAGCAATCATTACTTTTTCGTCAGTCGTTAACTGACAACCTGGTACTTGCTCGCCATCTCGCAAAGTAGTGTCAAATACATAAATTTTCTCGCTCATTTCTAATGAGATTAATATTGGTTAAGTGAGTACTGTGTCAACAATTCACAAAAAAGCCCTTTCTCACATGTGTTAAGAAAGGGCTTTCGTATATACAAAATCTCCGTTTCTCACACCGACAGGTTGAGTAGAAGGAGAAGTGAAATTGCGATTGACGTATGATTCAATGGTTTTGTTTTTTTATTGATACAAATTTAGTCAAATATTTTTTTCAGACAAAAAAAAACGGATTTTTTTCAAAAATAATTGATTTCAGAATATGGCTTTTCTAAGTTTAGCTCTGAGCCATTTATCCTCAAAAAAGCTATTTTATTGACTTTTATGATACTTTTTTGATTTATTAGTAAGATTTAACACAAACAATATCGCCGTTTAAGTTATTGATAATCAAATTGTTAGTTGTTTTTTTTAAAAACCTTCATCCTTTCTGTTTTAAATATTCTGTAAATCTCGTCAATAGTTAGTATTTTTGCACAATTCCTAAGCCGAAGAAAAATTTTATTTCACCTATGCAAAGAAAAACCAAAATAGTAGCAACTGTCGGGCCTGCTTCCGAAAGCGAAGAAATGTTATTGGCATTGGCAAAAGCTGGTGTAAATGTTTTCCGTTTGAACTTCTCTCACGGAACGCACGCCGACCACCAAACTCGTATCGACCGTATTCGTAAAATTAATAAAGAACATGGCTTCAAGTGTGCCATTTTGCAAGATTTGCAAGGCCCTAAAATCAGAATTGGTCTGATGGAAAGTGGCAACGATGGCGTTGAGATTTTTGCAGGAAATCAACTAAGATTCGCCAGCGATGACATCGTTGGTAATGCCGAAAGAGTAAGTACACCTTACAAAGGTATGTACAACGACGTGAAAGTAGGCGAGAGAATCTTGATGGATGATGGAAAATTAGAAGTAAAAGTAATAGGAAAAGACGGCACCGATGTAATCACAGAGGTGGTTTATGGTGGTCTTTTGAAACAAAAGAAAGGTGTAAACCTTCCCAATACAAATATTTCTCAACCATCAGTAACTGATAAAGACTGGGAAGATTTGAAATTTGGTTTGGCAAATGACGTTGATTGGGTAGCTCTTTCGTTTGTTCGTACAGCCGAAGAAATCCAAGACATTCAGAAATATATCAAAGAACAAGGCAAAACAGCTAAAGTAATTGCGAAGGTTGAAAAACCAGAAGCAATTATCAATATGGAAGCAATCGTAAACGCCAGTGATGCAATCATGGTTGCTCGTGGCGATTTGGGTGTTGAGCTTCCGTCAGAAGATGTGCCGATGATTCAGAAGCGTTTGGTTGAGATGTCGAATTTGGCTGCGAAGCCAGTTATCGTGGCAACTCAAATGCTCGAAAGTATGATTGATAGCCCACGTCCAACTCGTGCCGAAGTAGGTGATGTTGCCAATGCCGTATTGGATGGAGCAGATGCAGTTATGCTTAGTGCAGAAAGTGCTTCGGGTAAATATCCAATCTTGGCTGTTGAAACAATGGTAAACACAATTGTGAAAGTGGAAGAATTGGCTGATGAAAAGAAGCTTTATTTCCGTCATCACACACGTGTAACCGAAGATACTTATGAGTCGAAAGAGAAAGAAAACGATAACGTTGTAATGACGGCTTGTCGTTTAGCTCGTGACTTGAAAGTAAAAGCAATCATTGGTATTACTAACTCTGGTTATACGGCTGTTCGTTTGTCGCACCACCGTCCGAAAGCAAGTTTGTTTATCTTCACTAACAACGAAAAACTTTCAACACAATTGAGTCTTTACTCAGGTGTGAAGGTTTTTGTAGTAGATACAATGAAAGGTAAAAACGTTGAGCAAGTGGTTGATACAATCAAAGATTTCTTGATTGCAGAAGGTGAATTACAAAAAGGCGATTTGTTTATCAATACTTTGAGCTTACCACTACAAGATAATAACCGTACGAATACTGTGAAGTTGAGTAAGGTTGAGTAGTAGCCACCCGCTCCGATGGGGAGCTTCCGATTCTCAGATTTTATAAAAAAAGTCTTTTTCGTTTACGAAAAAGACTTTTTTGTGTTTTAAAGCTCCCCTTTAGGGGTTGGGGGTTTTCTTCAACAACATCAACGGCATACCTTGCTTATAAATCGGTTTTTCGTCTTCGTCGTTGATTTGTTTTAGCTCAAAAATCGTTATCGAATCGCCTTTTGAACGGAAGCCATACATATCTGATTTTTCTTTTGACCCCAGAAAAATCACGTCCCCGTCTTCGTTAGCCACGCAATCTCCGTTTACACAGACTGTGTAATTATCGTATTTATCCCAGCCTTTGATTGTACCAAATCTGCTAAATTCGCCCGATTTTTGGGTAGAAAGATGTTCGTAAATGTCCCATTTTCCTGCAAAAAGTGCTTTGTTTACGGCCGATGGAAAGGCCACTTTAGGAGTGAAACTTTTATCTATTAAGCTGCTATCGGCTCTAACAAATCTGAAAACACGATTCAATTCTTTATCGGTAAACGTTAGCGTTTTGGTGTTTGCCGAATAAATAATATCTGTTTGTGGGTCTTGGTTAAGTTTCAAACGAAGGGTGTCTCCGTGGCGTTTCATTGGTAAAGTTGCAAACTCGGCCTGCCCATTAAAAACCATGATAGAGTCGCCTTTTGTGTGGTCATAGATGAGTTCGGTAACGTAAAAAGTATAGTTGTCGGTCACGTTTTTGGGCGAATGAGAGGCTTCGAGTGCTTCGAGGTATTCTTGGTTTAGCCAATGCCCATCAAGGTTTGTAGGGGTCGAGGTTTCTTGTTTTGGAGTATTGCAAGCGTTCAGCAAAATACCAATGACGAGTAGAGGTAAAAGGAGTTTTTTCATCGAAATAGGATTTGTGTATGCACAAAGTTAATGATAAGTGGATATAAATAATTATTTTGCAATTTGAGTGTTTTCAAAGTATTGATAATCAGGTATTTATTCGTAATTCGCAACTCGAAAAATTCGTCATTATTTTCGCCCGTGCTAATTCTTGAATAAAATTTTGCGACCTTTGTGGCCAACATTACACTTTATAGAAAATTCTATGCCGATTTTTTCACAACATTACCAAGAAGAAATAAAGAAAACCTTTTTGTTGGCCTTGCCGATTGTCATTGCTCAGTTGGGCGTGGTCTTGATGGGTGTGACTGACAATATTATGGTAGGGCGATACATCGGGAAAATTGGACTTGGGTCGGCTGGAATTGCCAATTCGATGTCGTTTCTGATTGCTTCTATCGGCATGGGTGGACTTTCGGTGGTTGCTCCGCTGATTTCTAAAGCAAAAGCCGAGCGTAGTGTTCCCGAAATAAATCGACTTTTTAGGGCTGGAATCAAAGTTTCGCTTTGGTTTAGCGTGATATTGGGTATTGTGGGTTTTGTGTGTATTTATTATTTCAAGATTTTCCAGCAATCGCCTGAAATCAATGAGCAAGCTCCCGCTTTCATGGCGATTATCATCGTCTCAAATGCCTTTATGTTTGTCTTTGCGGCAGCCAAACAACTTTCCGATGGCCTTTCTCGCACCTATGTAGCCATGATGATTACGGTTTTTGGGTTAATCCTTAATCTAATTTTTAATATCGTGCTAATAAACGGCTATTTTGGCTTTCCGAAAATGGGTTTATTGGGTTCGGCAGCATCAACGCTCATCACCCGAATCTTAATGATGTTGGCTCTTTTGGCGTATTTATTCAATACAAAAACCTTCAAAAAATACCTTCATACAAAATACAAATCGCTACAAACCAACGATTTAGTAATAATGATTTTTAAAATTGGTGTGCCAAGTGGACTACAATTTTTCTTTGAAATTGCAGCTTTTTCGTTGGCTGTAATTATGATGGGTTGGTTGGGTGAAAACCAACTGGCTGCACATCAAATTGCTATAAATGTGGCTTCTACCACCTACATGATGGCATCAGGATTGGGTATTGCGGGCGGAATCAGAGTGGGCGAGGGACGTGGCTTGAAAGATATACGTAAAATTAGATTTTCGGGCAATGTGGCTTTGCTCTTGGTCGTGATTTTTATGACGGCTATGATGTTGATAATTTTGGGCTTTAATCGTTTCTTGGTTGAGTTGTATATATCTGATAATGAGGTAATTAATATTGCCATTCGATTGATGTTGGTGGCCGCTGTTTTTCAACTTTCTGATGGTGTACAGGTGGTATCGTTGGGTATTTTGCGTGGAATTTCGGATGTAAATATCCCGACTTGGATTACGATGTTTGCTTACTGGGGGCTTTCACTGCCTTTGGGATATTTGTTGGCTTTTAATTTCAAGATGGATGCCATCGGTATTTGGTTTGGACTATTGGCAGGACTCACGGCATCGGCAGTTTTACTCACCATTCGATTCTATTACTTGATTAAGAAATTGAAGTTGGAATAATTATTATTACAAAATTCTTATTTTCAATGAGTTACCAAGAAATCTTTTACTACTTATTTACTTATTCATTTGCTCCGTTCGTATTATAATATTGATGCCATAGAGGCAGGTCTCGATGAAGCTGGTCGAGGATGTTTGGCTGGGCCAGTAGTGGCCGCTGCCGTGATTTTGCCTAAAGATTATACGCACGAATGGCTCAATGATTCTAAACAGCTAAACCATCAACAACGAGAAAAACTAAGGGTTGAAATTGAGCGAGATGCCATTGCCTTTGCAGTGGCCGAGGCTTCTAATGAAGAAATCGACCAAATAAATATCCTAAAAGCCAGTTTCTTAGCCATGCACCGAGCCGTTGATGGCTTAAATCTTAGACCCGAGCATTTATTGATTGATGGCAATCGTTTTACTCCGTACCCACTCATTCCGCATACGTGTATCGTAAAAGGCGATGCCAAGTTTTTGTCAATTGCAGCGGCTTCGATTTTAGCAAAAACGTATCGAGATGAGTTAATGGTGAAATTTGCTTCGGAGTTTCCGCATTATCGCTGGGAACAAAATGCGGGCTATCCGACTCCCTTTCATAAAAAAGCGATAAAAGAGCATGGGTTTACGCCATTGCATCGCCTTACTTTTAAAAGCGAATGATTACCCTAATTGCTACCTTAGGTCTTCAGAAATCATATACATAATGACCACAAGTATTACGAAAATAAGTGGAGTGAGACTCATTCCTAAAGCCCAAACGTAGTTTCCTTTGAAGAATAAAATCCACGAAATGATTTGGGTAATTAGAATTGAAATAGGAACCGATAGAACCAAAGAAAAGAGAATCCAAGTACGAATAGTAACCCCAGAGTCAAAAAGCATGGGTGAAAATAAAGCGATGTAAACCGATGGAATAAAGCCAATAATGGCTATGATATTGATAATAATAGTTGCAATTTTCATGTCTGAACGTATAAACAATAATTCGGTTAGTGAAAATACTCAAAATCCCACAAGAAATATTAGTTTATAATATACTTGTGGGATTTTTGATGAAAATATTACTACAAAAGTCTATCAGAACTTCAAGTCTTTTAGATAAAGAGCATCGCTTTTCATACTTTCGATTGGCCCAACAGGATACTGCTCTTGTTCAACCAAGAAATACTTGATTCCGCTATCTTTTGCTGCACGAAGTAAACCTTTATAGTCAATGATTCCTTTTTCGAGGTCGGTTTGCTGAGGCTTAGGGTCTTTGGTGGCCAACTGCTTAATGTGGCAAAGTTCATAGCGATTACCATATTGCTTCAAATGCTCGATACTGTTTTCGCCAGCCGCTTCGCTCCAACACATATCTAATTCAAAACACACGATTGATGGGTCGGTGTTTTCGAGCAAAATTCGTTGTCCTTTAATACCATTGGCATTTTGGAATGAATAGGCGTGGTTATGATACCCGTAACGTAAGCCGTATTTTTTACAGATTTCGCCATTTTTTGTAAATGCTTCTGCTTTTTGCTTCCAAGCATCGGCCGATGGTTGCATTCCGATTGCAGGACAAATCACGTATTTTAGACCGCCTTCGGCACATTTGGCAATCATTTCTTCGTTGGTATCGGGTAAACCTAAGTGTGTACTTACCATTTTTACCCCAATATCACCCAAGTATGCTTTTGCATCTTTCGGAGTCATGCCCCAGAATGGGTCTTTCGAGTAGCTTTCAAAATAGTTATAACCCATATCGGCTAATTGCTTCATATAGTTTTTAGGGTCTTTTGGAAGCACATCTCGGATACTGTAAAGCTGGCAACCGAATTGTTTTAGTGTGCCTTTTGCTTGTAAATCATTGGTTATAAATGCCAAAGCCGCCAAAGATGCTGACTGCTGCAAGAATTTTCTGCGATTGATAATCATTGTAGTAAATTGAAGGTTGAATAAAAAGAGGAGCAATTTAGTGGAAATCTGAGAAATAATCTTGGATTCAAGAAATAAAAATAGCAGCCCATTTCTAAGCTGCTATCGTTATTGTATCAGTTTGATATATTACCCTTCAAACAAACTACCTAAACCACCCAAAACTGAGCCACTTTCTTTGGTAGCATTTCCACCATACGGAGAAAGGCGTTGGATAAGTTTAGAAATTGGTAAAGATTGAATCCAAACTTTACCTGTGCCACGGAGTGTTGCCAAGAAGATACCTTCACCACCAAAAACCATTGATTTTAGGCTTCCCGAACGCTCAATATCAAATTGAAGTTGCGGCTCAAAACCAACTACGCAACCCGTATCAATTCTGAGGGTTTCGTTATTAAGCTGACGCTCAATAACAACGCCGCCCGAGTGAATAAAAGCCATACCATCGCCTTGAATTTTTTCAAGAATGAAGCCTTCGCCGCCAAAGAAACCAGCACCGAGGCGTTGATTGAAGTGAATCGAGATGCTCGTACCCATGGCCGCACACAAAAACGCATCTTTTTGCACGATGAGTGTATTACCCATGATTTTAGCTAAATCAACAGCTTTGATTGTACCTGGATACGGAGCCGCAAAAGCCACTTTACGCTTGATATTTGAGCGGTTGGTGAAGTGAGTCATAAAAATCGACTCGCCCATCAATACTCTACTACCTGCTTGCATCAATTTGCCAAAAAGGCTTTGTTGTGGCTGCGAGCCATCGCCCATTTTGGTTTCAAACATGATACCGTCTTCCATGAAGAGCATTGAGCCAGCTTCAGCAATAACGGTTTCGTTTGGGTCAAGTTCTATTTCGACGATTTGGATATCTTCGCCAAAGATTTTGTAGTCAATTTCGTGAGAACGCATGGAATTAATTGGGTTTAAATTTGATGAAACGAAGATAGTTGTTATGCTGAAATCTATCAAAAAAATCTACACAAATGAGGGTAAGCCAATGAAGAAAGGTTATTTTTGGAAAAAATGATTTTACTCCAACCTTTTGGCCTTGAAACGCATCTAAGTATAAAAATCAAAAATACGATGAAAAATATAATCACTGCTTTCCTTTTAGTTATCTCGGCTTGCACAAAAGAAGAAGTCGAGGTGGCACAAATACCACTGGCTTCAAAAGTTGAACTTAGCTTCGATACCGAACTTACTTACCAAGAGGGCGTAAAAATCAAAGTTACAAAAGTAGAAGACAGTCGTTGTCCACAAGGCACAACTTGTATTTGGGCAGGAATGGCAAAAGTTTTCTTTACGATTAGCGACAAGGGTGTGTCGAAAGACTCTTCTGTGGATTTTGAATCAAAGCCAATCAAAACAACAGTCGATTTGAATGGAGCGAAATACGAAGTAGAAGTTTCGGATGTATTGCCTTATCCTAAGGATGCTACCGAAATCAATCAGAAAGATTATAAAGTAAGCGTGACCGTAAAAAAATTGTAGGATAGATTTGTAATCTGCCATTTCTGCGTAGAAAATAAAAAAGGGCGAAGTCAGAACTTCGCCCCATAAAATTATGCTTTTGGTTCTTCGGCTGCTGGAGTGTCGGTTGCCACCTTTGCTTTTCCGAATAATTCTTGCAAAAATGCTTCTGCATCTGGAAAACTGTCTTTCAGTGCTGCACTTGCTTCGGTTTTGAGTTTTTCAAAATATTCAGGAGCTTTATCAATGGCTTGTTCGGCTTCATCTTTAAACTGCCCAGCTTTGATTTTTAAATCTGCTAAAGCTTTTTCTCCTTCTTCGGTTTGTAAATATTTATTGAGTGCTACGCCCGCCGCTGCTCCGAGAACGAATGTTGCTAAATGTTTTGCGTTGACCATTTCAGTAAATGTTGTTTTATGTGTTTAATGTTGAATCTCTGACGAAATTCATACTCGAAAGTATCAAACTTTATTGACTAATAATTGATAATTTTGCCGATTGGTAAATTTTATATGCAAATGGACGAAAACCTTGTTGACTATTACGCAGAGCTTCTCTACGACTATCATTTCTTGAAACAACCCTTACAAAAAGCTGATGCCATTTTTGTTTTGGGTAGCCACGACCCCAGCGTAGCTGACTATGCCGTAGAATTATACAAAGAAGGCTGGGCAAATTACATTATCTTTTCGGGTGGAGTTGTGCGTCCCGTTGGCGAACTCCGAAACTTAACGCCAAAATCAGAAGCCGATGCTTTTTTTGATATTGCCGTAAAAGCTGGCGTGCCAGCCGACGCAATTATACTTGATAATGAAGCCACAAATACAGGCGAGAACTTCTCGTGTACGAGAAAGATTTTAAAAGAAAAAGGTTTCGACTTTCAGCATTTTATTTTGATACAGAAACCCTACATGGTGCGTCGAACCTACGCTACGGCTTTGGTGCAGTTTGCCGAATTCAGCTTTGTTTCAACTGCCAAGCCTGACTCTTATGTCCAGTACATTGCTCGATGTGCCGAAAATAATATTAGTAAAGAAAGAGTAATTAGTAATATGACAGGCGATTTACAACGCCTAAAAATTTACCCAGAAAAAGGATTCTTGGTAGCGATGGAAATTCCAGAAAATGTGTGGGAAGCCTACGAAAAACTCATAGAAATGGGTTTTGAAGGAAGAATGGCCAACTAAGGTCTGTACGGAACGTCTGACCTTAGTCAGTTTTTTAATATTGCCCAGTAGAAAGCATCACAAGCGTACATGCTTCTATTGGTTCGATGCCTTTTTCGGTCAGAAAATCCTCAAATACAGGGTTTTCTGTACCGGGATTAAAAATAACTCTCCGAGGCTTTAGGTCGGCCACATAATCAAAATAGTCACTTTGTCTTTGTGGGTTCACATAAAGCGTCACGGTGTCTATATCTTCAAAATTCTCTTTTTCGGTATTTATTTCTTTTCCAGCAACAACCCCTTCTTTTACGCCTAAAAGTTCGATTTCGTGTTTATGGCTTACCAATCGGTTGGCTGCTAAATAGGCATATCTACTCGGGTCGGTAGATGCTCCTATAACTAATGTTTTCTTTGCCATTTTTCAGAATGTTTCTGCACTAAAAATCTTATTTTCCGAAAATTAGTTCAACCCAGCAGCGAATGCCAAAAATAGAACGTTGCATAGCCTCGCCAACCTTTCCATTTCTCAGCCATTTGATTCAATTCACTAATACTTGGTTTAGCTGTTAAACCGTACTGTGTTTTCACAGCATTGTGCAGCCCTACATCTTCAATCGGGAAGGCATCGTAATTTTTCATACTTTTCATCATCGAATAATTTGCCGTCCAGTTGCCAATGCCTTTTATCTTTACCAGTTTCTCTTTTATCTCCTCGAACGACAGTTTACTCAGCTCTTCTTGCGATAATCGGCCTTCGGCAAACTCTTGTGATACATTTAATATATACTGTGCTTTGCTTCTGCTAAATTGAAGCGGCTGAAAATCTTCGATGTTCAAAATAGCGAGCCTTTCAGGAGTAGGCAAAGCATAAAAACTTATTTCGTTATGAATAATCTTTTGACCAAAAGTATGCACCAAGCGTTCTTTCAACGAATAAGCAAAGTTGAGGTTAATCTGCTGACCAATAATTGACCAAATCAACGATTCAAATAAATCGGGCATTCCAATCATACGTAAACCATAGAACTTTTCACAAATTGAAGCTAAAACTGAGTCATTTTGAGCTGTTTCATAAAAAAGCCCTAAGTCTGATTCTAAATCAAACCAGTCGGATGTGTATTTTTTTACTAAATCTACATTTTTTTGACTTTTATCTTCAGAATGGATTGATATTTGTAAACAAGAATCGAAGGTGATAGAAAATAGAATCAGCTTGTTCTCATTAGAGATAACCTTGAAAATTTCTCTGTCTCGAAGGGTATGTAAACATTCCTTTTCATTGCGAGAAAGAAACCTTAATAGTTGGTCAAAATTAAACTCCTTTGGGGTAGAAATCTCAAACATAAAGTGGTAAAAACGGGATTCGAATGCAAGCTACATGAAATAGTTTTAAAAAATAATCCGTATTTTGCTAATTGGTCAAAATTGCTGTCAAAAGGGCTAAAAATGAAGTTTATTCTTTTAAGTTTGCAAAGAATACGCATATACTTTACCTTTGTAAGACACATATTAGATAAGTTTTTTCCAACAAGGCATAGACTTTAGGCGTTCCACATAAACAAATATTCTTGCTAAAATACCATTCCATAGTCAACTATGTATGTTGATTATTGAATGGTATTTTGTTTTAAATTCCTGATTATCAGTTACTTATGTGCTTATTTAAAATAATTCTAAATTATGGATAGCTATAAAAAAAATGACAAAACCTATTTGATAGAAAACAATAGTAGCGTAGTTTTGCAGTCTGAAAAAGTAGGGATACTACATTTATATATAAATATGATTCGTAAATTTTATAAGTCAATTTTAGCTCTTGCTGTTGCTGTAAACATTTCCATTGGTTATGTAGCAGCACAAGATAGTACTTCTACTGCAGCCGCCGCACCAGCTGGTGGCGGAGATGCGGCAAAAGGAGAGGAGTTATTTAAGAATAACTGTGCACAGTGTCATGCTGCTACAGCAGAGGTTGTAGTTGGGCCAGGTTTGGCGGGTATCGAAGAGCGTCGAGACTATGCTTGGATTAAGAAGTGGATTAATAATCCGATGGGTGTCATTGCCAGTGGTGATAAGTATGCCAACGAACTTTACAATAAGTACAACAAAACTCAAATGACCGCTTTTGGTGCATTTGGTGATGCAGAAGTAAAAGCAATTTTGGCTTACGTTAAGAGTGCAGGAGCACCAGCAGTGGCTGCTCCGACAGGAGGCCCTTCAACGACGACAGCTCCAGCAGAAACAGGTGGTGGTAAATTTATCAATGTTATCTTGGTAGCATTGTTAGTTATCATGGGTCTTGTTTTGGTTGCATTACTTGGTATCTTACAATTATTGAATAAGTTGTCTGGTGCTGATGCAGGTTCGGCGGATGCGTCTCTTTCTTTCGGAGAGAAGCTTCAAGCAGGATTGAAAAATGTTGCAGCTAACAAAACTGTTCGTTCGGCAATCGTTTGGGCATTTATCTTGCTTGCAACTAAAGCTACTTTCGATGGTATGTACGGAATTGGTGTTCACCAAGGATACGCTCCAAAACAACCAATTGCTTTTTCTCACAAATTGCACGCTGGCGAAATGAAAATCAACTGTGCGTATTGTCACACAGGTGTATATAAAGGAAAGCAGTCGGGTATTCCTTCGGCTAATATCTGTATGAACTGTCATAATGCTATTAAGCGTGAGTCACCAGAAATTCAAAAGATTTACACGGCTATCGAAACTAATAAGCCAATTGAGTGGGTACGTGTACACAACTTGCCTGACTTAGCTTATTTCAACCACGCACAACACACAAACGTTGGTGGTTTAGAGTGTAAAAACTGTCACGGAGAAATTGAAAAGATGGAGGTTGTTCAACAACGCTCTACACTTACAATGGGCTGGTGTATCGACTGTCACCGTAAGACAGAAGTTAATGGCAAAGACAATGGTTACTATACTAAGTTAATGGAAGCTCACAGTGCCGTTAGCAAAGGGGCCATGAAAGTTAAAGATAATGGTGGTTTAGAGTGTGCGAAATGTCACTACTAATACCATTCACTATCAATTATATTTTTATTCTGAAGAAAGTTCATAACATTAAATAAAAGTTCCTATCAGGAATTAGGATACTATGGAGAATACTAATAAAAAGTATTGGAAAGGGGTTGAGGAGTTGAAAAACGACATTGGGTTTGTAAAAAATGCCAATCGTGAATTTAATTTGGATGACATCGAAACTGTCGAGCCTACTCATCGCCGTGACTTCTTGAAAGTGTTAGGCTTTAGTGTAGCGGCAGTATCATTGGCTGCTTGCGACGCTCCTGTTCGTAAAGCTATTCCTTATTTGAATAAGCCAGAAAGCGTTGAGCCAGGTATTCCAAACTGGTACGCATCCACTTATTCAGAAGGTGGCGAATATTGCAGTATCTTAGTAAAAACACGTGAAGGTCGTCCGATTAAAATAGAAGGTAACAAACTTTCATCTATTACAAAAGGTGCAGTAAATGCAAGAGTACACGCATCAGTATTGAGCTTGTACGATAACGAAAAATTGAAAGGACCGAAAAAAGGTTCTTCTGATATAAAATGGGAAGAGTTAGATAAAGAAATTGTTGCTTCTTTAGCCAAAGGTGGAAATATCCGTATCGTATCAAATACAATTCTTTCTCCAACTACAAAGAAAGTAATCGCAGATTTTGCTGCGAAATACCCAACTGCTAAACACATTACGTATGATGCAAATTCATCTTACGCAATTGTTCAAGCAAATGCAGAGTCTTTTGGTCAAGCGGTTATTCCTTCGTATGATTTCAGCAAAGCAAATGTAATCGTAGGTATTAACGCCGATTTCTTAGGAACTTGGATTGCTCCAAATACATTTGCTGGGCAATGGGCTGCAACTCGTAAATTAAATAGTGGCAAAAATGGCAAACGCACAATGTCTCGTCATTACCAATTCGAAACTGGTTTGACAATCACAGGTGCATCTGCCGATTATAGAGGAATGATTAAGCCTTCACAAGAAGGTGCGGTAGCAATTGCTCTTTACAACAAAGTTGCTGCTGCTTTAGGTGGCAAAACTGTTGGTGGTGCAGCTGTTGAAACGCAAAACTTAGATAAGTGTGCAAAAGACCTTATCGCTGCAAAAGGTGCTGCTTTGGTGGTTTCGGGTTCAAACGACCCAGCTGTACAAACTATCGTTAATGCGTTGAATAGCTTATTGGGTAGCTACGGTACAACTATCGACTTAGGCACACCAGTAAATTATCGCCAAGGTAATGATGCTGAAATGACAGCTTTCATCAACGAAGTGAAAGGCGGACAGGTAAGCACAGTAATCTTCTTATCTAACCCAGTATATGACCACCCAAGAGGTGCAGAGTTAGGCGAAGCATTATCAAAAGTTGCTACATCGGTTTCATTTGCTGACCGTGCTGACGAAACAGCTTCAAAATGTAAATATATCGCTCCAGCTCCTCATTATTTAGAGTCTTGGAATGATGCAGAACCTAAAAAAGGTTTCTTCTCACTTACACAGCCAACAATCTCTTTGATTTTTGATACTCGCCAACCACAATCAAGCTTATTAACATGGGCTGGTTTGAATAGTGACTATCACGCATACTTAAAATCAAATTGGAGCAAAAATATTCTTAGCGGAAAATCTTGGGTACAAGCCTTGCACGATGGTGTATATGAGCCAGCTGCGGGTGCAACTGCCTCAGGAGCGAGCTTCGCAGGAAACGTTGATGCAGCCGCTGCTTCAATCGCTAAAGTAAAAGGAGTTGGTATCGAAGTTTCTATCTTCGAATCAGTAGCAATCGGTACAGGTTTGCAAGCAAATAACCCTTGGTTGCAAGAAATGCCAGACCCAATTTCAAAAGTTACTTGGGAGAACACAATCGCAGTTTCACAAAAGACTGCTACAGAATTGGGTATCGCACAAGGCGATTGGGCAAAAGTTACGGTTGGCGGAAAATCAATCGAGCTTCCAGTGTTAATTCAACCAGGCCAAGCAAATGGAACAATCTCAGTTGCTTTAGGTTACGGCCGCACGGCTGCTGGTAAAGCTGGTAATACTGGCGAAAATGTATTCCCTTGGATTACTAACGGTCAGTATTGTGCAAACGATGCTAAAATCGAAAAAACAAAAGACGGATATACACTCGCTCAAACACAAACTCAAAATACAATCATGGGCCGTACGGCGGTTGTACAAGAGTCAGTTTTGGGTGAATATGTAAAAGATGTGAAAGCTGGACGTTTCGAACCAAAAATCGGAACTTCAGAAGGTGAAAAAGCACCATATCAAATCACTCTTTGGAACGGTCACGAAAAGAAAAACCACAGCTGGGGAATGGTTATTGACTTGAACAGCTGTACGGGTTGTGGTTCATGTTTGGTAAGTTGCCAAGCTGAAAATAACGTGGCAGTAGTTGGTAAGGCTGAGGTTGCACGTGCCAGAGAGATGCACTGGATTCGTATTGACCGCTATTATAGCTCAGAAATGGGTCATGATGAAGCTCTCGCAGAAAAAGGTCCTATCAGTGGTTACAGAGAGTTAGAAATTGCTGCTGAAAACCCAGAGGTTGTATTCCAACCAATGATGTGCCAACACTGTTCTAATGCTCCTTGTGAAACTGTTTGTCCTGTATTAGCAACAACTCACAGCTCAGAAGGTTTAAACCAAATGACTTATAACCGTTGTATCGGTACTCGTTATTGTGCCAACAACTGTCCATATAAAGTACGTCGTTTCAACTGGTTCAAATACTTCGAAAACGATAATTTCGATTATCACATGAATAGTGACTTAGGTCGTATGGTGTTAAATCCAGACGTAACAGTTCGTTCTCGTGGGGTTATTGAGAAATGTTCAATGTGCGTTCAACGTATCCAAGCTGGTAAGTTAACAGCGAAGAAAGAGCGTCGTCGTCCAGTAGATGGAGAAATACAAACAGCTTGTTCGCAATCATGCCCAACAAATGCAATCACATTTGGAGATATGCTTGATACAGAATCAGAAGTATCAAAAATCTTAGCAGTTGAGAAAGAAGGTCGTGCTTTCCACGTTTTGGAAGAAATCAACGTTCAACCACAAATGAACTACTTGACGAAAATCCGTAACAAAGATGGCGTTGCAAAAGCAGCTCATGCTGAGAAAAAGGAAGCACACCACTCGTAAGATTGAGGGGAGAATAGATAAAGGTTAAAATAAGAAAATTAAAATAAATATCTCAAAAGAATAAAACTATGCACGTAGTTTCACCAATAAGAGAAACTTTAGTACTAAATGGTAAGTCATACCATGATGTAACTGAAGATATTTGTAAGCAGGTTGAGGGAAAACCGACCAAAGAGTGGAAAATTGTTTTCGGAATTTCAGTATTAGTACTCCTTTATGGTGCTGCTTGGGTATTCTGGACATGGTGGGAAGGTCTTGGTGTTTGGGGTCTCAATAAAACAGTAGGTTGGGCGTGGGATATCACCAACTTCGTATGGTGGGTTGGTATCGGTCACGCGGGTACACTTATCTCTGCGGTATTATTATTGTTCCGTCAGAAATGGAGAACATCAATCAACCGTGCGGCTGAGGCGATGACAATCTTTGCCGTTATTTGTGCGGCGTCGTTTATCGTAATGCACATGGGACGCCCTTGGTTAGCATACTTTGCTCTTCCATTACCAAATACTTTTGGTTCGTTGTGGGTAAACTTTAACTCTCCATTGGTTTGGGACGTATTTGCAATCTCGACGTACTTCTCTGTATCATGTTTATTCTGGTACATTGGTTTAATTCCAGATTTAGCAACTATTCGTGACCGTGCAACTGGCGTTCGTAAGAAAGTTTATGGTGCTTTAGCTATCGGCTGGACTGGTGGAGCAAGAGCTTGGGCAAGATACGAAGATGTTTCTTTGATTTTGGCTGGTCTATCAACACCACTCGTACTTTCTGTACACACAATCGTATCTTTTGACTTTGCTACTTCGGTAATCCCAGGTTGGCATACAACTATCTTCCCGCCATACTTCGTTGCGGGTGCTATCTTCTCGGGTTTTGCTATGGTACAAAACTTGATGTTGGTAACAAGAGTTGTGTATAAAATGGAAGATTACGTAACAATGGAACACATCTCGTTGATGAATAAAATCATCACTCTTACGGGTTCTGTTGTAGGTATTGCTTATATCACTGAGTTCTTTATTGCTGCTTATTCTGGTGTAGAATACGAACAATATGCGTTCATCAACCGTGCTACTGGTCCACTTTGGTGGTCATACTGGGCGATGATGACTTGTAACGTAATTTCTCCTCAGTTATTCTGGTTCAAGAAAATTCGTGAAAACATCCTTGTTTCTTTTGTTATGGCTGTTGTTGTAAATATCGGTATGTGGTTTGAGCGTTTTGTAATCATCGTAACTTCATTACACCGTGATTACTTACCATCAAGCTGGACATACTTTACTCCACGTATGGGTGATATTTCTGACTATATTTTCTCTTTCGGTTTCTTCTTTACTGCGTTCTTCTTATTTGCTAAGTTCTTACCAGTTATTAACATGGCAGAGGTAAAATCAGTATTGAAATCATCATCTGAGAAATACCCAGAAAAGAAAAAAACAACAGTTTAATAAAGATTTTTTAACCATTCATATAAAATGGCAGATAGCAAATATTTAGTAGGAGTTTTTGACGATGGCGATGAGTTATTACACGCAGTTGAAGACATAAGACACCAAGGTGTTAAAATTCATGAAGCATATACGCCTTTCGCTGTACACGGACTTGATAGAGCTTTAGGTTACAGCTTCCCAAGAATGGGGGTTGCCGCTTTCTTGTTCGGTTTGACAGGTACATGTTGTGCATTATTACTTACATTCTGGACAATGGGTGTTGATTGGCCAATAAATATTGGTGGAAAGAACTTTTTCCCTTTCCCAACCAACGTGCCGATTATGTTTGAGCTTACTGTCCTTTTAGCGGCTTTTGGTATGTCATTTACATTCTTCTTCATGGAAGATATGGGTCCAACCGCTAAGCCAATCATATTTGATGTTAGAAGTACTGATGATAAATTTGTAGTAGCGATTGACCTTGCTAAAAATAAATTATCAGAAACTGAAATTTCAAAGTTATTGAAAGAGTCAGGTGCTTCAGAAGTAAATGTGAAAGAAGTATAACATTTATCTGTTTATCAATTCAAAGAATTCAAAAATGAAGGTTTCATTAAAAAATATTTCGCTTGCATTATCAATCGCAACTTTTTCTACGGTTGCCTTGACTTCATGCAAAGATAATAATAGTACAGGTTGGGAATTTGCCCCTAACATGTACAACTCTCGTGCATACGAACCGCTTACACAATGGCGTAAGAATACAATCAACCCTGATGGAAAAGATATGCGTTCGCCAGTAGCAGGAACAGTTGCTCGTGCCAACTACCATACATCATTCGTACAAGATGATAGCACAGTTGTAAATGATTTGATGGTTTACAATTTACCAAAAGATAGCATTGCAGTAGCTGAAGTAACATTGAAAAACCCAATTCCGTGGTCAGAAAAGGCAGAAGAGGAAGGTAAAGTGTTATATGAAAGAAACTGCCAGCACTGTCATGGTGAAAAAGGTGCAGGTGATGGCCCAGTTGGAAAAGTTTACAAAGGGGTTCCAAACTACGCATCTGATGCTTACAAAAATATGAACGATGGGCATATTTATCATGTAATTACTTTTGGAAAAGGTCGTATGTGGTCACATGCATCACAAGTAAATCCAGAAGAGCGTTGGAAAATCGTACATTACGTACATAGATTACAATTAGGTAACTAATATTTTAAATGCTATCCGCCGTAAAAATGCGGAAAACCCTTAACAGGGCTAAGTATAAAGATATATCATTTATTAACACCCTTTAAGTGTAAGGGTTCAAATTTAAAGAAAATGGCTCATAGTACTCACGAAATTCCTTCTACAGAAGAAAGATTTGAGTTTAAATCTGAAACCAAAAGAAATCTAATTATTGCAGCGTTGATAGGTGTTGCAATGGTAGCTATTGGTTCATTCTTATTATCAAAAGGCTGGTCAATAGGTGTTTGGGAATCACATGGTGCCGAACATGCTGGTGCTGGACACGAAGCAGCAGGCGGCCATGCAGAACACGGAGGCGAACATGGTGCAACCTTGTTTAGTCGTATCATTGCCAACCTATGGATGAATAGTGTGTACTTCATAGGAATATCAGTAGTTGGAGCGTTTTTTATTGCTTATAACTATGTGGCAAAAGCAGGTTGGTCTTCTTCAATCAAACGTGTGGCTGAAGCTCTTCCATCGTTTATCATTGTTCCAGGAACAATCCTCATCCTTTTGATGGCAATTCCTTCAACTCGGCATATTGTTATGCACTGGACACATGATGGTATCATGGACCCAGCAAGCGAACATTACGACAAAATCATTGCAGGAAAAGCATGGTATCTTAACCTTCCATTTTATTTCGTTCGTTTAATTGCTTATGTAGCAGTATGGTATTTTGGATGGACACAATTAAGAAAATACTCACTTCTTGAAGATGCTGAAGGTGGTTTAGAAAACTATTACAAGAGCCGTAATATTGCTAAATTATTCTTGATTTTCTTTGCAGTAACAGCATCTACATCTGCTTGGGATTTATCAATGGTTGTTGATACACACTGGTTCTCTACGATGTTTGGTTGGTATCACTTAGCAAGCTGGCACGTGGCAGGTTTGGCAACTATCATGTTGATAATCTTATTATTGAAAGACCAAGGTTATTTGAAAATTGTTAACGAAAGCCATTTACATGACTTAGGTAAGTTTATTTTTGGTTTCTCTATTTTCTGGACATACGTTTGGTTTTCACAGTATTTATTGATTTTTTATGCAAATTTACCTGAAGAAACTATTTATTTCCGTGAGAGATTTACAGGTTTCCAAGGAAGATACTGGTGGCCATTCCATATTAGCTTATTGTTAAACTTCTTCTTCCCATTCTTGATTTTGATTGCAAGAAATTCAAAAAGAAGAGCTACATTCTTAAAATTAGGCAGTGTTTCAGTTATTATTGGTCACTGGTTTGATTTTTACCAAATGCACATGCCTGGTATTGCTAAAGACCAAGGTGGTATTGGTATCATCGAATGGGGAACTACCTTAACATTTGCATCATTATTTATTTACTTCGTTGCAAACCAATTATCTAAAGCAAACCTATATCCTAAAAACCACCCATTCTTAGAAGAGAGTATTCATCACGATATTTAATTTTTTAAAACAATTTCGTTGAACATTCTTTTTTAAATACAAGGGTTTAAGTATTCAAACTTGTAAATTATTTAGTAACATGACATTATTGATTGTAGCTTTAGCAATTGTGTTTATTGTTCTTACCGTTTTGGTAATTTCAAAAACGCAGACTCTCCTAAAGGGAGTGAAAGGTGATTCAGAACAAAGCGAAGAGGTAGTAGATAGTGCCAATAACATTAATGCAATTGGTCTCTTTGTTTTCTGGATTTTGAGTGTCGTAGGTATTTTTTGGTCATTCTTTTACGCTAAAAAAGACTTTTTGATTGCATACGGAGACCTTCCAAGTGCAGCATCTGTGCATGGTAAAGAAACTGATTACTGGTTTTGGTTTGGTATGGCTGTAGTAACGGCATCATTCTTAGTTGTAAATACGGTTCTTTTTTACTTCCCGTTGAAATATCGTTATGATAAAAAGAGAACAGCCCATTTTTACCCACACAATAATACGCTTGAAATTGTTTGGACATTGATTCCAGCGGTTGTGATGGCAGGTTTAGTATTTACAGGGTTGAGAGTGTGGAATAAAGTAATGTCAGAAGCTCCGAAGGATGCTGAGGTTATTGAAATCATGGGTAAACAATTCGGATGGCAAGTAAGATACGGCGGTGTAGATAATGGTAAGTTAGGAAACTATAACTACAAATTAATTGATGATGCTGCTGGAAATGAGTTTGGAGTTGACTTTACTGATGAAAATTCATTTGATGATTTTACAAATAGTTCAGAGATACACATTCCTAAAGGTAAGCCAGTATTACTAAAAATCAGAGCAAGAGATGTATTGCATAGTGTATTTATTCCTCACATGAGGGTTAAAATGGATGCTGTGCCAGGAATGCCTACTAAGTTTTGGTTCATAGCTGATAAAAGTACAGCTGACATGCAAGGTGAACTTGGCAATCCAAACTTTAAATACGAGATTGCTTGTACAGAGGTTTGTGGAAGAAGCCATTTTGCAATGAAGTTAATCTTGGTTGTTGATGAACCAGCAGATTACGAAAAATGGAAAAAAGAACAAAAGTCGTTATTGGCCTCTAAACCTGAATTTTTGGAAAAAGTTCCAGCGAGTTTAAAAGCTAAGGCGATGAAATACCTTCCAGCAGAGGCTGCTCCTGATAGCACTACAGCATCATTAGGAACAAGTCTTCCAACAGTTACATCGTTGAGATAATATTCAATCTAAATTACTTAAACTAATAATATACAAATGGCAGCAGTAGCACACGCAGATATTCATGTTCATGAGCATGATGAAGCACATGGGCATCACGAGCCACAGAGTTTTATAAAGAAGTATATATTCTCTGAGGACCATAAAGTGATTGCCAAACAATATTTGATTTCTGGTATTGTATGGGCTTTGATTGGTGGCTTTTTATCCTTGGTGTTTCGTTTACAATTAGGATACCCTGGGATTGATTTGGGTTGGTTAAAGCCAATTTTAGGAGAAAGATGGTTTGATGAGACTGGTAAATTAGACCCGAATTATTACATTGCTCTCGTTACAATGCACGGTACTATCATGGTATTCTTTGTATTGACCGCAGGTTTGAGTGGAACTTTCTCTAACTTCTTAATTCCATTACAAGTTGGAGCAAGAGATATGGCATCTGGATTTATCAATATGTTATCATATTGGTTCTTCTTCTTGTCGAGTGTAATTATGTTTTGTTCGTTGTTCGTTCAAGATGGCCCTGCAGGTGGTGGTTGGGTAGTATATCCTCCATTAAGTGCATTGCCTGATGCAGCTCCTGGTTCGGGAACTGGTATGACTATGTGGTTGGTTAGTATGGCCATATTTATTGTATCAAGTTTATTAGGTAGTATTAACTATGTAACTACTGTAATTAACTTGCGTACAAAAGGTATGACTTTTGATAAAATGCCATTGACAATTTGGGCGTTTACATTCACTGCAATTTTGGGTATTTTATCGTTCCCTGTATTGTTATCAGCTGCATTATTATTGATTTTTGACCGTAGCTTTGGTACAAGCTTCTATCTTTCTGATATTTATATCAACGGACAAGCTCTTCCAAACCAAGGAGGTAGCCCAATTTTATTCCAACACTTGTTCTGGTTCTTGGGTCACCCAGAGGTATATATTGTTATCTTGCCTGCATTGGGTATGACATCTGAGATTATTGCTACAAACTCAAGAAAACCTATCTTTGGTTACAAAGCGATGATTTTCTCGATGCTTGGTATCATGTTCCTTGCATTTATCGTTTGGGCTCACCACATGTTCATGACAGGTATGAACCCATTCTTAGGTTCAGTATTTACACTCCTTACATTAATTATTGCAGTTCCATCAGCTGTAAAAGCATTTAACTATATCACTACATTGTGGAGAGGTAATATTATCTTTACTCCAGCGATGTTATTCTCAATTGGTTTAGTTTCGTTCTTTGTGTCAGGTGGTGTTACAGGTATTATTTTAGGAAATAGTGCGTTAGATATTCAATTACACGATACTTATTTCGTAGTTGCTCACTTCCACCTTGTGATGGGCTCGGCGGCATTCTTTGGAATGGTTGCTGGGGTTTACCACTGGTTCCCTAAAATGTTTGGTAGAATGATGAATAGCACATTGGGTTACATCCACTTCTGGACAACATTCATTGGTGCTTACATGGTATTCTTCCCACAACATTACTTAGGTATTGCTGGTTTCCCAAGAAGATACTACGCTTACACAGGTTTTGATTTTACAAATAAATACCAAGATTTAGCACAGGTTAGTACTATAGCTGCGATTGTAGTATTTGCTGCAAATATTATATTCTTGTTCAATTTCTTCTACTCAATTTTCTGGGGTAAGAAAGCAACACAGAATCCATGGAAATCAAACACTTTGGAGTGGACTACACCAATTAATGTAGGACACGGTAACTGGGAAGGAGAGATTCCAACTGTTTATCGTTGGCCATACGATTACAGCAAGCCAGGTGCGGCCGAAGACTTTATTCCTCAAAACGTTCCGTTCTCTGCTACGCCAGAATCAAACTTCCCGTATGAGAATGAGTTAATTAAGGAAGAAAAGGAAATCGAAGGAATCCAATTTGATTACAGTATTCCAGATTGATAAAATTAGAAACGATTCACAACTCTCAAAGTTGTGAATCGTTTTCTCCAACCAATTATGACTCACGGTAAAGTATTTAGAAAGCTTGGTTTTTGGACGATTGGTGCGATTTACTTTCTTATTTTAGTCGGTGGAATAGTAAGGGCAACGGGTTCAGGTATGGGTTGTCCAGATTGGCCTAAGTGCTTCGGTTCTTGGGTTCCTCCAACAGATATATCGCAGCTACCAAGTAATTACAAAGAAATCTACGGTGAAAAGCTCAAAGGTGAAATAGAGTTCAATGCTGTTAAAACATGGATTGAATATATTAATCGTTTAGTTGGAGTCGCAATTGGTTTCTTAGTTTTCGGAACTTTCGTTAGTTCATTCATTAGTTTCAGAAAACAAGATAAGACAATTGTCTTACTAAGCCTGCTCGCAACGATTTTAGTGGCTTTTGAAGGATGGTTAGGCTCGAAAGTTGTTTCGAGTGAACTTCACCCTGTAATGATAACACTACACATGATTCTATCTGTAATTATTGTGTTTATTCTGTTATATGCGGTGGCCCGTTCTTACAATTATGTGATTAAAATTGAAGATGTTGCAGATAAAAGTTCTTTGAGTTTTTTAGTATCAGCCGCTATATTTCTAACAACTGGTCAGGTATTGTTAGGTACACAGGTTAGGGAAGTTGTTGACCAAGTAGCTAATAGTATGGGCGAAGTTCTTCGTACTGAATGGGTAGCAAATTTAGGTGGTAAATTTCAAATGCATGCTTTCTTTTCGATAGTAATCGTGATAATCAATTTGTTTATTTATTATCGAATTAAAAAGTCTGTTGAAAATAAAGGTTTGCTGACAACCTTTGCTAATTGGTTAGTAATAATTATTGGAATTGAACTCGTATCTGGGCTTTCATTAGCTTATTTAGGTTTTCCAAGATTAATGCAGCCAGTTCATTTAACTTTAGGAACATTAGCCATAGGCGTTCAATTTGTTATTTTTTTATTTCTTAATAAAGAAAGAGTTTTTAGAAGCATTGCTTCACAACGATAAATGAGTTTGATAGTATCAGAAAATATTTTTGCTCAAAAGATAAAAGCATATTACGATTTAACCAAGTTTAGGTTATCGTCAACTGTTGTTTTCTCATCAGCCATTGGATTTACCTTAGCTGTTGATAAGATTGACTGGGTAAAACTTATACTTTTTTCTATAGCAGCATTTGCTACTACGGCAGCCGCAAATATTATCAACCAAATTATCGAAAAAGACTTGGATAAATTGATGTCACGCACAGAGAATCGCCCGCTTCCAAGTGGTAGATTATCAGTAAAAGAGGCAGCTTTTTTTGGTTGGATAATGGCTGCGATTGCGATGTATATTCTTTTCTATGAATTCAATTACAAAGCAGGTTTATTAGCTCTGTTGTCAATGGTTTTATACGGATTTGTATATACACCATTAAAAAGAGTTGGACCGATTGCAGTAGCAGTGGGGGCATTACCAGGTGCTTTTCCGCCGATGATTGGTTGGGTTGCAGCTGTTAATCACTTTGGATTAGAGCCAGGAATCTTATTTGCGATACAGTTCTTTTGGCAGTTTCCTCATTTTTGGGCAATTGCTTGGGTTTTGAATGATGATTATACTAAAGCAGGGTTTAAGTTATTACCATCAAGTGGTGGACAAAACCTAAACTCAGCTATCCAGATAATGATTTACACGCTATTTTTATTGCCACTTTGTTGGGTTCCATATTATTTGGGTATGACAGGTATTAATTCGGCGGTAGTAGCAATGGTGTTTGGAGTGTTGTTCTTAGCTCAAACATTTCATTTAATGCGTAGAGTTGACCGAAAAGCGGCTCTTCAATTGATGTTCGGTTCATTTATATATTTACCAGTAGTGCAGATTGCCTATTTATTGGATAAATTGTAATACCAATTTTATTTACTTGAGTGTTGCTCGAGTAAACGATTCAACGACAAACTTTATGAGTAATAAATCAAATAAAAATATTACAACTGCTACCACAGTTGGAGTACAAGAGCCAGCTCAGGTATTATCTGTAAATAAGTGGAAGTTTATCATTTGGCTCTTTATTATCACGATAGTAATGCTTTTTGCTTCTCAAACAAGTGCATATTTAGTACGAAGAGCAGAGGGAAACTGGGCAGAGTTTGAAATTCCAACAATTTTTTGGGTCAGTACATTAGTTTTGATAGTAAGTAGTATTACAATGCACCTATCATTACAAGCTGCCAAAAAGAATGAGAATACAAAACTCAAAACACTCGTTGCACTTACAACAGCTTTAGGGCTTGTGTTTTTAGGAATGCAGTATTTAGGCTGGCAAGATTTACAACAGCAAGGTATTTACCTTAAAGGTAATCCTTCAGGTTCGTTCTTTTATATCTTTACGGGCTTACACATGGCTCATTTAGCACTTGGATTAGGTATTTTGATAGCTACTTTCATAATGGCTTTCAGATTGAAGTTAGATTCAAGCAATACTATTTTAGTTGAAGTTTGTGCAACTTCTTGGCACTTCTTAGACATTCTTTGGCTATATTTGTTCGTATTTTTATTGTATTTTAGATAATATTTACTTTTTGACTATTTTTGGGTCGAAATTAATTGAAACTGTTAACCAAAGCGGCAAACCGCTAATAATTGTAAGTTATGGCAAGTGCAAATACCTCTACGACCGCAGAACACTTAATTTGGAAGGGTGGCGTGCAACCAATGAAAGTTGGCTATGGAAAATTAATGATGTGGATATTCTTATTATCCGATACATTCACATTCTCTGCTTTATTGATTTCATATGGTTTAGTTCGTTATAGTTTCCCTACATTTGAAGGTTTACGTAAAAACTTTGAGTTCTCAAATACTTGGTGGCCAATACCTGAAAGGGTTTTTGAGGCTGTTCCGTTCTTACACGGGGTATCGGCACCATTGGTGTTCGTAGGTATCATGACATTTATTTTGATTATGAGCTCTGTAACAATGGTGTTAGCTGTAGAAGCTGGTCACCGTCGTGATAAGGCTGATGTTGAAAAATACATGCTTTGGACAATCCTTGGTGGTTTTGCTTTCTTGAGTTCACAAGCATGGGAGTGGGGACACTTTATTCATGGAACTGAAGAAGGTCTAACTTTGGCCAACGGAACAAAAATCTTTGGAGCAAATTTGGTTCAGAATCAATATGGCCCAGCTGCATTTGCTGATTTCTTCTTCTTCATCACTGGTTTCCACGGAACACACGTATTTTCAGGTGTAGTGTTGAATATCTTGATATTCTATAATACAGCAAATGGCGTGTATGAGAAACGTGGTCACTATGACATGGTTGAGAAAGTTGGTTTATACTGGCACTTTGTAGATTTAGTGTGGGTGTTTGTATTTACATTCTTCTATCTTGTTTAGTTTAGAACCGAACTCTTTTTTAATAAAATTAGAAAGTCTTAAAATTATTTTACAATGGCTCAGCATTCTGAAAATACCGAAAAACTACCAGCACAAACCAAAGAAATTTGGAAAACATTCTGGATTTTGTTAGGCATCACAGCATTTGAATTTTTAATTGCATTTACGATTGATGCAGACCAATATAAATGGACAAAAGTAGGGATATTTATCATTCTTACGATTGTGAAGGCATATTATATCGTGGGTATATTTATGCACTTAAAACATGAAGTAAAGTCTTTGATTTGGACGATTGTTTTACCATGTATTTTTGTGGTATGGTTAATTGTTGCATTGATTGTGGAAGGCGGATACATAGGTTTGGAGAGATTATTATTTAAATAAATAATGCGAAATAAATCATCAAAAGTCGGAATACTAATAGGCATATTAGCTGTTCCGACTTTTATTTTTGTTTTACTCAAACTATTTGGGCAAAACTACTATAAATTACCCTATCTCATGCCAGAAATGGATGAAACTGGGCAGATTGTTATGAAAGGGCCAGATACGGTGTTTCATCAGATTCCACCGTATGAGCTAATAGACCAGCAAGGAAAGAAATTTAGTTCGGTAAATGTAAAAGGGAAAATCTATATAGCGGATTTTTTCTTTACAAGATGCGGAACTATCTGTCCGAAACTGTCAAATAGTTTATCGAGGGTACAAAGCATTTTTTCGGCTGATAGTAATGTGGTGATTGTTTCACATACTGTTGACCCTAAGTATGATTCATCAGCTGTATTACAGAAGTATGCCCAAAAGTATGATGCGAAATACGGTAAATGGTATTTTTTGACTGGTGATAAAAAGGCAATTTATGATATTGCTATAAAAGGCTATAAATTACCAGCAGCCGATGCTTCCGAATATGATAACAAAATCAAATCAATTGATGAAACATTTATACATTCGGAGAAGTTACTATTAATAGACAAAGAAGGATACATTAGAGGAATTTACGACGGCACTTACTCGCCAGATGTTGAACGTCTGATAGGAGAAGTGAAGGTATTGACAGAGATTTATAAGTCTAAACAGTAAGTTCAAGAGCTCTAATTATCTTTCATTGCTAATCTATTATTTTTAAATAAATTATAATGAAAGCAGTAAGAGCAAATCAGAATAAAGCTTCGATGACATTTATCAATGTAGTATCGATAGCTGTGCCATTAGTTGTGGCAATTTTATTAGGCATAAGACAAAAAATTGATTTAGGTACTTGGACAAAAGTGCTTCCGCATGTGATTGGGGCTATTAATACAATGACTTCAATTTTATTGATTTATGGCTTATTTTTAATCAAACAAAAGCAAATAGAGCGTCATAAAAAAGTAATGTCATTGGCGTTTTTGTTAGGTGGCGTATTTTTGGTTTGTTATGTGCTTTATCACTTAACTAATCCATCAACAAGCTACGGTGGCGAAGGATTTATTCGATACGTTTATTACTTTATCCTAATAAGCCATATTCTTTTATCGTTGGTTGTATTACCTTTGGTATTGAGAGCATATTTTTTTGCTTGGGTTGAAGAATATGAAGCACACCGTAAATTGACAAAATATGCCTTTCCGATATGGTTATATGTATCTGTTACGGGTGTAATTGCATATTTGATGATTAAACCTTATTATATTTAACTTTTAAGTAGAAGGTTATGAAAAAAATCGTAGCGTTTTTGATGGTATTCTTATTAAGTCAAACGTTGACTTTTGCTCAGTGTGCGATGTGCCGTGCTTCAGTAGGAAGTAATCTAAGTGAAGGACGTGGAGTTATTGGAACGGGTATCAACGATGGTATTTTGTTGATGTTGGCCTTTACTTACCTCTCTGTACCAACCGTAATTTATGTGTGGTTCAGAACAGCCAGAAAGGAAATGCGTTTGAAAATGGGGCAACAGTAAGCTCATTACAAAGTGTAAAATAAGAAAAGCGATTATTAGGTAAAATCTGATAATCGCTTTTTTGTTATTGAAAATCTCCAGTTGTATTACTGTCAAAATAAATTTGTCGCTATTTTTAGCCATTTGGGCGTATTAATAAATAAAAAGTACAGAAAAAACGTAATTTTGTTATAGACAAAACTACATTCTAAACTTAACAATGCTCAAAAACCTATTAACTTCCTTTCTTTTACTCAGTTGTTTCTTCTCTTTTGCCCAAAGTAAAAACGAAAAAGTAGAATATCACATTCATCGAGCAACCTCGCCTTTAAAAATTGATGGCATTGTTGATGAAAAAGCGTGGGCTGATGCCCAGCTTGCCACTGATTTCTATCAGGTTTTACCGATGGATACCAGCTATGCCAAAGTGCGTACAGATGTAAAAATGACTTATGATGATAAAAACCTTTATGTGGTTTTTATTAATTATGACAAGCTACCTGGCCCGTATATGGTAGAGTCTCTAAAACGTGACTTTAGTTTCGGCAAAAACGATAATGATTTATTGTTTATTGATACATTCAATGACCAAACAAACGGTTTTTCGTTCGGTGCAAATGCTATGGGTGCCCAATGGGACGGACTAATGTTTAATGGGAGTAATATCAGTCTGACCTGGGAAAATAAATGGGTATCAGAAGTAAAATATGATGATGAAAAGTGGGTTTGGGAATGTGCTATTCCGTTTAAAACGCTTCGTTATAAGAAAGGAATTAAGCGTTGGGGAATAAACTTTAGCCGTTTAGACCTTAAAACTACCGAAAAGTCAGCTTGGGCACCTGTCCCACGCCAGTTTCCTACAGCTTCGTTGGCTTATGCAGCTTCGTTGATTTGGGACGAAGAACCACCAACGGCTTCATCAAATATTTCGATTATTCCTTATGTTTTGGGTGGCGTGTCACGTAATCAAGAAAAGAAACTTCCGACCGATTATAGAGGTGATGTAGGTTTTGATGCAAAAGTAGGCTTGACTTCTTCGATAAACCTTGACCTTACGGTAAATCCTGATTTTTCGCAAGTAGAAGTTGACCAACAACAGACCAATCTTGACCGTTTTGAGTTGTTATTTCCTGAAAAACGCCAGTTTTTCTTAGAAAATGGCGATTTATTCTCAAACTTTGGTTATCAGACTATCCGACCATTTTTCTCTCGCCGAATTGGTTTAAATACTCCTATACGCTTTGGTGCAAGGGTAAGTGGTAAACTTAACAAAGATTGGCGAATCGGCTTCATGGACATGCAGACAGGTAAGAATGATGTCATATCGAATGCTCAAAATTTTGGCGTAATTGCTCTACAACGTAGGGTGTTTGCACGCTCAAATATTGCAGTGATGTTTGTGAATAAACAAACACTTGATTATCAGTCGGTTACAGATACGAAAAACATTAGTGAATACAACCGAAACATTGGTGTTGAGTATAATATTTTATCAAAAAACAATGCTTGGACAGGGAAATTACTCTATCTGAAATCTTTTACCCCAACTACAAAGCCTAATGATGGAGTTTTAGCTGGAAATATACTTTACACCAATAAGCGTTGGACTGCAGGCTTGCAACTGGAACAAGTAGGTACAAATTATTCGGCAGAAGTGGGTTATGTGCCACGTTTAGATTATGGGAAACTAAATCCGCAAGTGGGCTATTTGTTTTTCCCAAAATCATCAAGTAAAGTGCTAAGTCATGGGCCAACAACTATGTTTACACATTATTTTTTGCGTGATTTCTCGAAAGAAACCGAAAATGAAAAGTTTTTTGCGTACCGAGTGAACTTCCGTAAAACCAGTACATTGATGGCGTGGGTAGCTCATAATTATGTGTATTTACTCAATCAATTCGACCCTACAAATTATGCGGGTGTATTCTTACCCAAAGGAAGTGAACACAAATGGAATTCGTTTGGGGTTGATTATACCTCAAAACCACAAGCCTTATTTACGTATTTGGTTTCGAGCCGATACGGTGGCTATTATGCCAATGGTACTCGCTTGCGTTTGAATGGTGAAATTGGCTATCGTTTCCAACCCTATGTGGCCATGACAGTTGCTGCTAATTATAATCGCCTTGAGTTTAAAAACGAAGCCGTTTTACCAAAAGAATTAACCAATAAACAATATAACTTTTGGTTGATAGGCCCTAAGATTGACGTGACTTTCACAAATAAATTATTCTTTACGAATTTCTTACAGTTTAATAACCAAACCAAGAATATGAACCTTAATACTCGTTTACAGTGGAGATACAGCCCCGCATCCGATTTATTTTTGGTTTATACCGATAATTATATTTCAGATACCTTCCAAGTACGAAACCGTGCGTTGGTCTTGAAGTTTACTTATTGGTGGAATGTTTAATACATAAAAACGTCGGCATGGCTATGAGCCATGCCGACGTTTGAATTTTAATAAGCAAAAACATGAAAACTTTACTATTTTTGATTTTTCCAATCTTAACTTTTGCCCAAACCATGGAATTTGAGATACAAGGTCATCGAGGTAGTAGAGGGCTGATGCCCGAAAATACAATTCCTGCTTTTAAGAAAGCGATTGATTTAGGCGTGCATACATTAGAGTTAGACGTAATTATTTCCAAAGATAAAAAAGTGGTAGTGTCGCACGACCCTTTCTTCAATCCGAACTGTACGACCGACCCGAACGGGAAATTTATAACCAAAGAAAATCAGGGTAATTTATATCAGCTTGCTTACGAAGAAATCAAAAAATATGATGTTGGTCTGAGAGGAAACAAAGATTATCCTGAGCAACAGAAAATGGCGGTGTATAAGCCATTGCTCGAAGATATGATTCGTGAAAGTGAAAAATATGCTAAAGCAAAGGGAGTTAAGCCATTGAAATATAATATCGAAATTAAGAGCGAAGAAAAAGAATACGATATTTCGCAGCCAAGAGTAGAAGAGTTTTCGGATTTAGTCTATAAAATTATCATTAAACAACTTCCGCCCGAAAGAGTAACTTTACAAAGTTTCGATTATAACGTTTTGAAGTTTTGGCACAAACAAATCGAGCAGAAAAAATATAAGCCAATAACGTTATCAGCGTTAATTGAGCCCTTCGATAATAATGAAGTACAATTTAATTTGGATAAATTGGGTTTTAAACCGCAAATTTGGAGTCCATATTTTGCACAAGCTACCGAAAAACGAGTAAAACAATTACACGAATTGGGTATAAAAGTGATTCCGTGGACGGTAAATAAGCGTGAAGACATGGAAAAAGTAAAAGCAGTCGGCTGTGATGGACTCATAACTGACTACCCCGATAGAGCGAAAGGTTTGTGAGATTCAGAAAAAAAGCCTAATTTTCCAAAGAATTTTGGAGTCACAAACTACTAAACTACAAACCCTAACTTGTGGTATAAGAGAGTTTGGTGCTTTCAACCCACCAAATGAGCATGCTTAACGACATACTTAGTTTTTTTCTTAAACGTCGAATCGAACGCATTGAGCAATTTTTGCGTAACCCGATAGATACCCAACATCGTATTTTCCACGACCTTATCGAAAATGCTCGATATACTGAGTGGGGTTTAAAATACGATTATAGCAGCATAGATACCGTCAAAGATTTTCAGGAGAGAGTGCCAATCTCGACCTACGAAGAACTATATCCTTATATCGAACGTGTGCTGAAGGGCGAACAAAACGTACTTTGGGCGTCAGAAATTAAGTGGTTTTCAAAATCTTCAGGAACGACCAATTCACGCAGTAAATTTATTCCAGTATCAGAAGAATCGCTCGAAGACTGTCATTATCGAGGAGGTAAAGACATGATGACGCTCTACCTCAATAATCGCCCAGAAGCAAAACTATATGAGGGAAAAGGCTTGTCAATTGGTGGTACGCTTCATCCCAATCCATTCAATGCGAATACACAAGCGGGCGATATTTCGGCGGTAATTACCAAAAATCTTCCTGCATGGGCAGACTTTATTCGCACGCCCCCGAGCGAAATTGCTTTACTTGATAATTGGGAGGAAAAAATGGAGCAAATGATTCAGATTTGCACCCAAGAAAACGTAACCAGTATTTTAGGTGTGCCAACTTGGACTGTCGTTTTGCTCGAAAATATCCTCGAACGCACAGGTAAAAAGAATATACTGGAGGTTTGGCCAAACTTCGAGGTATTTGTTCACGGAGCGGTGGCTTTTCAGCCTTATAGAGACCTTTTCCGCACAAAACTATTCCCATCTGACCAAGTTACTTACCTCGAGACATATAACGCCTCAGAAGGCTTTTTTGCGATTCAAGACGAACTCAGCAGGGTAGGAGAAATGCTACTAATGCTCGACTACGGTGTGTTCTACGAATTTATTCCAATGGAAGAATGGGACAACGAATACCCCAAAACGTTGACACTCGAAGAAGTAGAATTGGATAAAAATTATGCCCTCGTAATTTCGACAAACGCAGGGCTATGGCGATATAAAATTGGCGATACCGTAAAGTTTACGTCAATCAACCCATACCGAATAAAAGTAAGTGGACGTACGAAGCATTTTATCAATGCCTTTGGCGAGGAAGTGGTTATCGAAAATGCTGATATGGCAATTACTGAAGCTTGTGCAGCCGCCAATGCTACGATAGCCGATTATACGGCTGGGCCAGTTTATATGGGAGACGGAAGTAAAGGCTGCCACGAATGGATTATTGAGTGTTCTAAAAGACCAGAAAACGAAGTACTTTTTATCGAAACACTCGATAATTCGCTCCGAAAAGTCAACTCCGACTACGATGCCAAACGCTACAAAGATATGGCATTGATGCTACCCAAAGTGCATTTTGTAGAAAACGGCACTTTCTACCAATGGATGTCGAAACGAGGAAAGTTGGGAGGTCAAAACAAAGTACCAAGACTAAGCAATTCGAGAGAATATCTTGATGATATATTGCTGATGGTCAGAGAATTAGCGTAAAATAATTATTAGTTTAAATCGAAATAAAAATTCCCCTTTGGGGGACGGGCCGACGATTCGGTAGGGGCTTATGAAACTATTCCGCTTTGGCGAACCAACCAACGAAAAAACAGGAGTGATACTCTCCGATGGTAAAAAAATTGATGTATCGGCCTTTGGCGAAGATTACAACGAAAACTTCTTTACAACTAATGGCATTTCGAGACTTAATACTTGGCTTAATGCAAATGCCGACAATTGCCCAGTTGTAGGCGATGATGTACGACTCGCTTCTTGCATTGCTCGTCCATCAAAAATCATTTGCATTGGCCTAAATTACGCCAAGCACGCTGCCGAATCTGGCATGGCCGTGCCTACCGAGCCCGTAGTATTTTTTAAAGCTACAACGGCTCTTTGTGGGCCAAACGATGATGTAATTATTCCTAAAAACTCAGTAAAAACTGACTGGGAAGTAGAGTTGGCTTTTGTAATAGGCAAAAAAGCAAGCTATGTAGAAAAAGAAGATGCCATGAGCTATATTGCGGGCTATTGCTTGCACAATGATTATAGCGAGCGTGAGTTTCAGTTGGAGCGTGGTGGACAATGGGTAAAAGGTAAAAGTTGCGATACTTTTGCTCCACTTGGGCCATTTATGGCAACTGCCGACGAGATTCCAAACCCGCACGATTTGCGTTTGTGGCTTTCACTCAACGGCGAGATGCTCCAAGACTCAAACACCGACGATATGATTTTTGATATTCCAACGGTTTTGAGCTACTTGAGTCAATTCATGACGCTTCTTCCTGGCGATGTCATTTCTACTGGAACACCAGCGGGTGTTGGGCTTGGCTTGAAGCCGCAGAGATATTTGGTGGCAGGCGATGTGGTTGAGTTGGGTATCGACAAGCTTGGAACACAAAAACAAACGGCTGTAGCCTATCAATAATATATTGAGAAATATACCGAAACGAGCCGTATCTTCATAAAAGATGTGGCTCGTTTATTTTTTTACGAAAAAAATGATGGATTAGGCATGAAATTTGGTGTTTTTTTTGGAAATCGCAAACCCAGAAATGAAAATACATCTATTAGCTATCGGCTTGATGATTAGTCAGTTAGGCTTTTCTCAGCAAGAATGTAAATGCTCGCAAAATTTTGATTTTGCCTATCAAAAAATTAAAGACAATTACGCAGGTTGGGACGATAAAATTACTGCCAAAAATCAAGCAGAATTTGATAAACTAACTCAAGAGATTAGAACCAAAGCTCAGACGATTACTGACGAGAAAGAATGTTATTTTCATATCAAAAAATGGTTTGATTTCTTCAAAGATGGCCACCTTTTCGTTACGCCAATTACCCCATACAGCATAGATGATGCCCCCGAAGTAGTTGCTGCCCGAGCGGCAAAGGTTACTCAACTATCATTCAACGAAGCCAGTTTCACGGAGTATTTGAAACAAAACAATGATAAGCTACAATCGGTTGAGGGTATTTGGGAGAGCGATGATAAAGCCTATAAACTGGGAATCGTAAAAGATAAAAACAATCCAAAATTATTTGTTGGCTTTCTTCTAAACGACCGAAATGCCGCATGGAAGGCAGGAAAAGCAAAGTTTGAAATGCTTCAGATTGCTCCCGAAAAGTACATTACAAATTACTATTATGCCGATTTTTCGAGCGAAAGGAATTTTACTCGTGAAGTAAAAAACTTCTTAGTGATTGAAAATATCTACAAATTCAATAAGCTGTTCCCGATTCCAAAAGAAGAAGTAAATAATGATGATTTGCTACATAAAATAGCCGATTACCGCATTGAAAAGTTAGATGCAGAAACCGCACTTATTGTGCTACCTCCGTTTACGCTTCCAAATGCACCAGAGTTTGTACAAGAACTCGTGCAGAAAAACGAGGAAATCCTAAAGACTTCAACAAATCTGATTATAGATATACGTAATAATCCTGGAGGTGACGATGCAGCCTTTACGCCTCTTTTTCCGTACATTGGCACAGCTCCAATCGTTCGCAAGGGTGGAGTTTTCAGAGCTACTGACGAAAACATTATTTCAATCAAGCATGAGTTAGAAGCAATCGAAGAATTTCCAGTTTATAAAGAGCGTCTCGGGGTAAAGTTACAGACAGTTTTACAGAAGATGGAGGCCAATAAAGGCAAGTTTGTTACTGGACCCGACAAAGAATTTGCCGCAGGAAATCCAGCTATTACAACCAAAAAAGTGGCTTTATTGGTCAATAAAAATACAGCCAGCACGGCTGAACAATTTATTTTTGAAGCAAAGCAAAGCCTCAAAACAGTAGTATATGGTGAAAACACAAAGGGCTTGGCTGATTATATTGAAGTACGTGACTGGGGCTTACCTTGCTATGGTTGGCGGGTAGCATTCTCGTTGGCTAAGAGTCATCGTTTACCACAAAAGCCGATTGATAATTTGGGTATTACACCAGATGTGAAAATTATAGAGACTGAAACCGATTGGGTAGAATTTGTAAGAAACCACTTGAAGAAATCGCAATAAAAGAATAAATATACAAGGTTTGCAAGAAACCACCCCAACAAAAAAGCTCAATGATTGAATCATTGAGCTTTTTTGTTGAAGAAACCAGTTAACTAATTTCAAATTTATGATTATTGATTCTCGGTCGGAACTTCAGTTGGGTTACTTATTTTCTTTGCATCTAAATCAAAGATTAGAGTAATTCTCCAAGTATTTGAAAGTGGACTACCCTGCGAAGTTGGTACTAAATAAGCCAAATCAAGGTTATAATTATTAATCTTAAAGCCCAAGCCAGTAGTCACGTATTTGCTTCCACCTTTAATGTTACTTTCCATGAAATAACCACCACGAAGTGCAAAGAAATTATTATACCAGTACTCAACACCTGTCGATAAAGTAACTTCTCTTAATTCTTCTTTGAAGCCATCTGGAGCATCAGAGAACGAGCCAAAAATACCTGCGATAACGCCTGTTGTTTCGGGGTCTCTTCCTTTCACAATAGTTCCGTTGTTATCTCTCAAAGGAGGTGTCGGAATTAATAATTTGTTGGCATCTAACAAAAAGTTAAATTGGTTGTGAGCATCAAGTTTGAAATTGATAGCACCCCCAACTTTTAGGTTGGTTGGAATGTAAAAAGCTCCACGACCATAATTGATTTTACCACCAATATTAGAGATTACAGCCCCTGCCGAATACCTCATGCCACGGTCTTTGTTTTTTGTACTCGGTTTTTCGTTGGTATAGAAAAACGATAAATCACCCGCTACGTTACTGGCAGGCTTACTGGCAATACCGTTTACTACTTGAGCTCCAATCAGATTGGAGTGTATGTATTTTAAGTTGATACCCGTCGAGAAATCTCTGCCAATTTTACGCGTATAACCCGCTGTAATGTTTAAGTCCCTTGATTGGAAAGTACCGTTTGGTTGACCAGTTGCGGTTGTAAATTGAATCTCGCCTTGGTTAAAATAAGTCATTGAGGCCGCAAAGGCGGAGTTTTTGTCAATTTTTTTGAATAAACCTGCATTGATTAAACCCATGTCATCGACTAAATCACGAAGCCAAGGAGTGTAAGAAACCGTAGTACCAAGATTTTTATCAATAAAAGCTAATTTGGCAGTGTTCCAGTAGATAGAATTGGCATCTGGCGAAGAAGCAACCCCAGCATCGCCTAATGCAGCTCCTCTCGAATCTGGTGAGATAAGAAGAAATGGTACGGACGGAGAGAGGGTTCTTTGGACAGATTTATTATTTACTTGTGCTTGAGTGGTCAAGGCATTCATTAAAGCTACACTTGCCAAAGCGGCTACTAATTTGCGTTTCATGTGAGATTTTTTAATATTCTACCCTATTGAAGGGTACTTATCGGTTCAGAATATGTTTTAGTCTTTAGTTTTACAAGTTCAAATATAACTTATTTTCTTGATTACTTCCAAAAAACCATTTTGCCAGAAAATGATGATGAGTTACCTTCAGAGATAGATTCAACAGAAATTCGATAGATATACGTGCCGATTGTCCAATTTTTAGGCTCAATTTTCATGCCAAGGTTCAATGTTTTATCGCAGAGGTAGCAGGTCTCGGTTTTCTCAAAAACTTGCTTGCCAGCACTGTCAAAAATAGCTAAAGTAAAGGTTAAATCTTGGTTTTCGGCATTGTGTTCGATATAAAAATTAGTAGAACTTTCAACGGGGTTGGGATAATTGTAAGCATTCAAAATCTTCAGTTTTTCGGTTTCTACTATAAACTTTAACGCTTCCTCGGTTGAATTATTATAGGTGTCCCAAACTTTTAATTTAACGGTATAATGCCCTGCTGGTAGTTTGCCAAAGCTATATTTTAATACACCATTCATATAGTCCTTAGTGTTTGTAAAGTATTGATTAGCAATAATTTGAAGCGTATCGTTTAGTGTTAATATCATTTCGTGGCCCACACCTGCTTGCGAAATGTTGATACCATTTTCGTCTGAAATTTGAGCTACAAGTAGATTGTTTCTATCAATCGAAAGCTGCACTTCGGGAGCTTTTGTATCGCTTAAAATATTACTCTCACTACCTCCAATCATCAGTTCGTTGTAACTCCCCGTGGCATCAAGCGTACTGTCAGCCGAAACCGCATAAAAATTTACACGTCCTGCTCCAACTTGATAATTAATGTCTTTCGGTACGACAAAGGTCACGGAAAATATCCCATTCTTTACTTCTACCAGCCCTTCAAAAAGTTGATTTCTGTAAGTTTTGTACTTAAACTTATCTGTTTTCTGACCCAGCGTACTTACTTCCGAAGGCTTATCAAAAACAGAGACGAGAATTTTGCCATTGAAGTTGTTTTTAATCAAACCATTGGCCGAATTTCTGATTTCTCCCTCTAAGCTGACTTTCGATAAAGCCTTGAGGGTTTGTTTTTCGGGCGAAGTGCCGTTTATTTTCGTTAGAGCAATTTTTTCGGTTGGGTAGGCAAGCTGCATAGATGGGTCGCCCAAAAGCGAAAAATTTCGATTAAAAACCCCACTCAACGAATTGTTTTTGGTAATTCTGAAAATATCGCCCAGTCGTAGATTCGGATTTGTGTTTTTTTGTGCAAATGCCTGATAAAAAGCATTATTCAATAAAAAATTGGTGTTTGAATAAACAGGTCGAGTAGTAGTAAGTAAACCGATTGCCGCTCCTTTTGGACTTAGCATGGCCATTTCAGCCCCCGAAACATTGCCTGGGTCGTCGAAACGCCCAAACGAACAAGTAGCTGTGAGGAATAGCGGCATATTATTCAGGTTTCGCCAAGTTTGAATTTGTTCTCGTGTAAGCACTTTTTCTTCAGTCCAGCCATCGGTTCCACCATGACCGCTGTAGTTGATTATCAAAGCCCCCTCGTTCACACTTTTATTGAGTGCTTTATTCACTTCTGGCGAAATTGCTCCATTGGCCGTAGCAATTTGTGGAAAAGCATCTAAATATATTTTGTTGATAATTAGGTCTTTAGTTGTTTTTAAAGTTACTTCCGAAATATCATCAGCATCTTGCTGGTGAATATTAAAATCGCCATCATCGGCCACGAAGCTAATTTTTCTTCGCCAACTGCCTGCTGTGCGTTGGGTTCGAGCATAATAAATCAGTTTATCGACCACGTTTTTGGCTTCTTCCTCGCTTTTAACGGGCAAACGCCCAACCCCGATTTCCATCGAATGATTTCCTGCGTTGTTTTCCAGCCATTCACCTTCATTGTCTTCAAAAAATCCAAAATAATCGTCTGATGCGTAGCTATTTACAGGGTTCAAAGATTCACGGCTTTCGTAGGTCGGAATCTGTAAATTAGTCTCAATCGAAGCGTATTGTATGATATTTTTATAATCAAAACTGGCATCGGCAAAGAGTAGAAGATATTTTAATTTAGTAGGATTTTTTTGCCACAAAAAACGTCCAAAGTCTCGAATAGCGGTTGGGTCGGGACTGCCCGATGCAAACTCGTTATATACTTGGTCAATATCCACTACTGCAACTGATAAACCATCATTTGTGCGGCGAAATTCAGCCAAACGTACGGCTTGTTCATGCCAGTTTTTGATAGTAAGTATCAGTAAATCAGGAGTTTGTGTTGGTTGTAAGTTTTGATTGCCTACTTTCTGAATGGAGTTTGGTACGAGTAAGTTAGTGTTTGAAAATAGTACGAAACTTTTGAGCTTACTTTGTGTTTCTGTACCGAAACTGGCTTCGGAGTTGTTAAGTTGAAGCGAGATGTTTTCGGGTAAAAGTGGATTCGTTACATCCCAAATTTTTTGTGTATTGCTGGCTTGATTAATGATGAAATTGGAAGTTTTATTTCCCAGACTTTCAATCGAACGCACGAGTGTTTGTTGCTCGTAAAACTGTAACCTTCGTTTGGTTTGTAACTCAAAATAATTCAAGTATGCTACCGACGAATTTTGGTTGTTTTTATTGAAACTGAACGTTAACTTCTGTATATTTTTTCCGTTGGAAATAGCCGTGAAGGTCTGAATATTTTCGTTGCCTTTTAGGTCATAAGTGCCAGTGCCAATGGGCCGAAGATTT